>PPYF01098694.1_pt1 | contig 277660 bp, 246 predicted proteins | sample 1559871 | NCBI WGS metagenome assembly PPYF01 (sample SAMN08240021, study PRJNA423297) | Human gut metagenome, whole genome shotgun sequencing project. | reverse complement strand
AAGAAAGGAAAGATCAGATGCTTAAATTATTCCGATATTTAAAGAAAGCATATGTACCGGTCATTGCGATCGTATTATTTCTGGTTGTGCAGGCAAGTTGTGATCTGACACTGCCAACATTTACATCCAATATCGTCAATGTCGGTATTCAGCAAAAAGGGATTGAAGATGCGGTTCCTGATGTGATGAGAGAAGAAACATTTCTGGCACTGAAATCTCTTATGAAACAAGATGATGCCGATGATATGGAGGATGCCTATAAACTTTATACAAAGGATCAGGTCAAAGATTCAAAATATAAAGATTACAAAGATGGACGTTTATATGTCAGAAGATATATCTCTAAAAAAGACAGAGAACATCTTGATAAGAGTATGTCAAAAGCAATGCTGAATCTGTCAGCACAGATGGCAAAACAGATAGAGGCGAACCCTCAGGCAGCAGCATCTATGAGCAAGAGCCAGAAGAAAATGATGGCGCAGATGAAGAAGATGAATATCAAAGATATGCCAGATACGATCATCAGTCAGGCTGCGATTTCCTTTGTAACCAATGAATATAAAGCAATCGGGCTTGATATTGATCAGATGCAGACACATTATCTGTTAGTCACAGGTGCAAAGATGGTAGGACTTGCATTGCTGATCATGGTAGCAGCAGTCAGTGTTACATTGCTATCTGCACGTTTGGCAGCGAAACTAAGTCGTGTATTAAGAGAAAAAGTATTTGAGAAAGTCATGTCATTTACAAACTCTGAGTTTGACAGATTCTCAACAGCATCTCTGATCACAAGAAGTACAAATGATATTCAGCAGATTCAGTTGTTTATGACGATGGTATTCCGTATCGTTGTCTATGCACCATTAATGGGAATCGGTGGTATCTTTAAAGTATTGACAACCAATGCCAAGATGACATGGACGATCGCCGTTGGTGTCATTGCGATCATGTTAGTGATCTTTATATTATTTAAGGTAGCGATGCCGAAATTTAAGATCTTACAGAAACTGATCGACCGCTTAAACTTAGTAACAAGAGAAATTTTAACGGGACTTTCTGTTATCCGTGCATTTAGTACAGAAAAACACGAAGAAGAACGTTTTGATAAAGCAAATATGGATCTGATGAAGACAAACTTATTTGTTAACAGAGCCATGACATTTATGATGCCAACAATGATGTTGATCATGAATGGATTAACTGTTCTGATCGTATATGTCGGAGCTTCCAATATTGATGCTGGTAAAATGCAGGTTGGTGACTTGATGGCATTTATCCAGTATGCAATGCAGATCATTATGGCATTCTTATTTATTTCCATGGTATCTATCATGATGCCTCGTGCACAGGTTGCAGCTGAGCGTGTCAATGAGATCCTAGACATGGAAGTTATGATCAAAGATCCAGAAGAGCCAAAAGAATTTTTACCAGAGAAAAAAGGTGAAGTTGAATTTAAAAATGTATATTTCTGCTATCCAGATGCAGATGAAGCAGTCCTTCACAATATCAGTTTCACGGCACCAGCTGGTAAGACGACTGCATTTATCGGAAGTACAGGTAGTGGTAAATCAACACTGATCAACTTAATTCCAAGATTCTTTGATGTCAGCCGCGGAAGTATTTTAGTTGATGGTGTGGATATCCGTGATGTAAAACAGCATGATCTGTGCGAAAAGATTGGATATGTACCACAGAAAGGGGTTCTGTTCTCAGGAACGATCGAATCCAACTTAAAATATGGAAAAGAAGATGCGACAATGGAAGAAGTCAAGCGAGCAGCAAGAATCGCACAGGCAACCGATTTCATTGAAGAAAAAGAAGAACAGTATGATTCACCGATCGCACAGGGTGGTTCTAATGTATCTGGTGGACAGAAACAGCGATTATCCATCGCCAGAGCCGTTGCAAAAGATCCTGAAATCTATATTTTCGATGATAGTTTCTCAGCACTTGACTATAAAACGGATGTAAAACTTCGTGCAGCTCTGCAGGCAGAAACACATGGAAGTACAACATTGATCGTTGCACAGCGTATCAGTACAATCCTTCATGCAGACCAGATCATCGTTTTAGATGAAGGAAATATCGTTGGAAAAGGAACGCATGAAGAATTATTAAAGACTTGTCCAGTTTATCAGCAGATCGCAAAATCACAGCTGTCTGAAGATGATCTTAAGAAAGCAAGGGAGGTGTCTGACCATGAGTAATAACAACAGCATGAGAGGAAGAGGCCCAATGGGTGGTCGCAGAGGAATGGCACCAGGTGAGAAGGCAAAAGACTTAAAAGGAACGATGATCAAACTGATCAAATATATGAGACGTTTTTATCTTCCAATCGTTATGGTTATCATTTTTGCGATCGCAAGTACCGTATTTAACATTGTCGGACCAACGATCTTAGGAGATGCAACAACTGAGATTTTTGATGGATTGATCCGTAAAGTATCTGGTGGAAGCGGAATTGATTTTACAAAGGTAGCACATATCTTAGCATTTTTATTATGCCTATATGTAGCCAGTGCAGTATTTTCATTTATTCAGGGACTGATCATGACACATGTGTCAAACAATGTCAGCTATCAGATGAGAAAAGATATCTCAGAAAAGATCCACCGCATGCCAATGAAATATTTTGAGAGCAGAACTTATGGTGAAGTCTTATCACGAGTTACAAATGACGTTGATACCCTAGGACAGAGTTTAAACCAGAGTATGACACAGATCATCACATCTGTGACACAGATCGTCGGTGTATTTATTATGATGATCCGAATCAGTATTCCAATGACGATCGCCGTCTTACTGACACTACCATTATCCATGGGACTGATCGGACTTATCATGTCCAAATCCCAGCCATACTTCAAGGCTCAGCAGAAACACCTTGGAGAATTAAATGGACAGGTAGAAGAAATCTACAGTGGACATAACATTGTCAAAGCATTTAACAAAGAAGAAAGTGTCATTGAAGAATTTAAAGATATCAATGGAAAACTTTATAATTCTGCATGGAAATCACAGTTCTTCTCAGGAGCTATGATGCCATTGATGCAGTTTGTCGGTAACTTAGGATATGTAGCAGTATCTATCTTAGGTGGATACTTAGCCATCAAGAAAACAATCGAAGTTGGACAGATTCAGTCCTTCTTACAGTACGTAAGAAACTTCAGCCAGCCGATCACACAGTTAGCACAGGTTGGTAACATGATGCAGACAACCGCAGCTTCCGCAGAACGTGTCTTTGAATTCTTAGAAGAAGAGGAAGAAGTTGAAGTAGAAAAAGATGTTGTACCAGTTGATACACTTGCTGGAAATGTTACATTTGAACATGTAAACTTCGGATACAATGAAGACCAGACAATTATCAACGACTTCTCTGTCAATGTTAAAGAAGGTCAGAAAGTAGCCATCGTAGGGCCAACCGGAGCCGGAAAGACAACATTGATCAAACTTCTGATGCGTTTCTACGATGTCAATGGTGGATGCATTAAAGTCGATGGTCATGATATCAGAGAGTTTAAGAGAAGTGACTTAAGAGAGATGTTTGGTATGGTATTACAGGATACATGGCTTTACAACGCAAGCATCCGTGATAATATCCGTTATGGAAAATTAGATGCAAGCGAAGAAGAAATCCAGGGAGCAGCAAGAGCCGCATTCGCCCACCACTTCATTGAAACACAGCCAGGAGGCTATGATATGGAGATCAACGAAGAAAGCAACAACATTTCTCAGGGACAGAAACAGTTATTAACGATCGCAAGAGCAATCTTAGCAGATCCAAAGATCCTGATCCTTGATGAAGCAACAAGTTCCGTCGATACAAGAACTGAAGAACGAATCCAGATGGCAATGGATAATCTGATGCAAGGAAGAACAAGTTTCGTAATTGCACATCGATTATCTACGATCAAAGATGCCGATGTGATTTTAGTTATGAACCATGGAGACATCGTGGAACAGGGAAATCATGAAGAACTGCTGGCTAAGGGTGGATTCTATGCAGATCTTTATAATAGCCAGTTTGAAAATGCTTAGAATTTTAATTTTATAATTGGCCAACTGAAGTCTTTCAGTATATGAGAAAAAATAAATAAGCAACCGAAAGCGCAGCGGTGGAATTTTGCTCATATTTTGAACAAATCGTTTATCCGCCCAATTTCCTACGAGAACTCGCTCTGAAGTTTTGTTTCAGACAAGAGACTTTGGAGCTCAGACACTCGTCCAATTGGGCTGCGAATTTATTCAAAATATGGCAAAATTCCAATGCTGCGCTTTCGGTTGCTTATTTATTTTTTCTCATATACATGAAGGTTATAGTGTGGTAAACTACAAGATTGGAAAATTTAAGGTGGTGTGTATGAAGAATGGTATTGGATAGGAATTGAGGCTTTCTCAGACAGAAGATATTTATAATGTAACTATTTACATTACAACAATAAAATGTTAAACTATGATTAGATGTAATAAAATAAGTTACAATAATGATTTGAAAATACAAAAAACAGGAGGAATACCATGAACCAGTCTGAACGAAGAAGATATCTGATTCAAGAATTGATTAAAGAAAATACACAATACAATAATCTGGAAATTCCACAAAATAAAGAAGAACAAAAACAACTGTTGAGATCCTTGATGAATATCCGTTTTGCATGCCCAATTTCTGATGAATTCAAACAGATCCAAGACGAATATTTAACAGAAGAAAATAAAAATAGAGGTATCATACAACTAAAAGATTTAAGCGAGATCAAGAAAGATATCTACCTCTGGCAAGGAGACATCACAAGACTCAAAGTCTCAGCAATCGTAAATGCAGCCAATAGCGGCATGACAGGATGTTATCAGCCATGTCATAACTGTATTGATAACTGTATTCACACTTATGCAGGAATCCAGCTTAGAAATTACTGCAATACAATGATGAAGAAACAAGGTCACGAAGAACCAACCGGACAGGCGAAGATCACTCCAGCTTATAATCTTCCTGCAGATTACGTGATTCACACCGTAGGTCCGATCGTACATGGCGGTTTCTTACAAAAAAGACATGAAAAATTATTGGAATCATGCTATCGATCCTGTCTTGAAATCGCAGAAGAACATAAACTAGAAAGCATTGCATTTTGCTGCATTTCCACAGGAGTTTTTATGTTCCCAAACGAAAGAGCAGCCGAGATTGCAGTAAAAACAGTACAGAAATTCAAAGAAGAAACAAACAGTAAGATCAAAGTCATTTTCAACGTATTTAAAGACGAAGATTTAGAAATTTATTGGAGGTTACTATGCACAAAATAACATTTCAGACATTTTTAAGTGGAACACCTGCAAGAGATTATATTTTTGTTGGAAGCAAAGTAGCAGCAGAACACAAAACATACGAAGAAGCTTATAACGAAGGAAAATTAAAAGCGATCGGTGTCTCTAATTTCCAGATTGAAGACATAGAAAGCTTAATGGAAACAGCAAACAAAGATCACATGAAAACAAACGCTGACGTAGACTTTGAGATTAGTGCAGAAGATATGGAAATTCTGAAAAACTTCAAGAAGATCGAAAACTATGGAGCAAACAGCGAATTCCCTGTTTACGGTGGAAAACTATAGAATTCCTAAAAGCTGATTTCTGTCGAATTTTGCACGTAGACTTCATTCTCATTCTTTGGTATAGTTAAACTAAAGAAAAACTTAATTAACATGAAAATATAAGGAGAAGCCAGAGAATGAAAAAGAAACAGACGCAGATTAGGCAATATGCTAAGATCATGAGTGTATTTCTGGTAGCAGTTGTTATAGGACTTCTGATTTTCTTCTATTGTATACAACGTTCCGTCGAACACAGATCACAAAAAACGATGATGAACAATGTATCAAGACAAAGCGTGCATTTACGCACGATATTGAACATTCAATATGCTTATCTTAATGGATTCGCAGAAGAAATAGGAAAATCAGATCAGCTATTAGATCAAAAAAATATCAATTTGCTCCAGTTTGTGACAAAGAATACAGATTTTGGAGCGACTGCTCTGATCGAGCCAGATGGTACTTCACATTATAGTAACGGGCAGACAAAGAATGTATCGCATCGAAGATATTATAGAGAAGCGATGAGTGGAAAAAGGACCTTAAGTGAGCCATTAGACAGTAGTATCTCAGGATCGACAAGAGTTGTATTAGGAGTACCAATCTATAAGGATAAGAAAGTAATCGGAATCCTTGGAGGCTCTTATGATGTCACAGCATTAAGCCGTATGCTTTTTGAAGATTTATTTGACGGGGAAGGTTGTAGCATGATCATTGCCCAAAGTGGGGAAGTCATTGCATTTGAAGGAGATACGTCCTATTGGAACATTGATTATCGGGATAACTTTTATACATATTGCAAGAAATTGATGATCAAAGATAATGTGACAGCCAAGATGATCAAGCAGGATTTTTACAAAGGAAAATCAAATCTGGTAACCGCAGATAGTAAGAAGAAGGGAAACGTAAGACATTATTTTGCTTATATGCCAATGAAGATTAATAACTGGATGCTTTGTTATGCGGTACCAGAAAAAACTGCACAGCAATCCTATGACTTTATTGAACATTATGAGATCATTTTTATGGCAGTATTTGTTATTTTAGTTATTTTGCTAGTGCTATATATCGTGCATGAAAACTATAGAAGGGATCAGGAATTAATGAAATATGCACAGACAGATGCGCTGACAGGTTTATATAATAAAGAAACAACGAAACTTCGAACCGATGAGATATTGTCAACAGATAAAGATATGATCCATGCATTTTTAATCTTGGATATGGATTGCTTCAAGCAGATCAATGATGGATATGGACATGCGGTTGGAGACATTGTTTTACAGAAGTTTGGACAATTATTGCGTGATATCTTTAGAGAAGATGATATTGTAGGGCGAATCGGTGGAGACGAATTTGTCGTTGTAATGAAGAATGTTAAGATGAAAGAAATGGCGATTGCCAAAGCAGAGGAACTACTTACAAAGACGCAGCAATATGAGATCAAAGAATTAAATGGCTCAGCAATCTCTATCAGTATAGGAATTGCAATGGCGCCAGAAGATGGAGACTGCTATATGGATCTTTACAAACGGGCGGATCAAGCCTTGTATCAGGCAAAACGAAGTGGAAAAGCAAGAGTTTGTGGTTATTAATTAAAATAACGAGGTGAGCAAATTGATATTAGAAAATAAACTGGGTATCACAGATTCATTGGAATTGGCGCGGCAAGAGGAAAAAATCAGTAAAAAAAAGGCAGTTGAGTTATTTGAAAGTGGAAGATTAGATTCTATGCAAGCTGGTACGGTAGATAGTTTAAAGAAAATACATCAATTTCTTTTCGAAGACATCTACGAATTCGCTGGGGAAATAAGAACGGTCAATTTAGCAAAAGGAAATTTTAGATTTGCTCCTGTGATGTATTTACAGCCATCATTGAATCATATTGAACAAATGCCACAATCAGATTTTGAACAGATCATAGAAAAATATGTTGAAATGAATATTGCACATCCATTTCGAGAGGGAAATGGAAGAAGCACAAGAATATGGTTAGACCAGATTTTAAAGAAAGAACTGAAACAAGTCATAGACTGGAGCAAAGTAGATAAAGAAGATTATTTATTAGCAATGGAAAGAAGTCCGATTCGAGACATTGAAATTAAATATGTCTTAAAACAAGCCTTGACAGATAAGATTCATGATAGAGAAATTTACATGAAAGGCATCGATCATAGTTATTACTATGAAGGATATATGATTTATAAAAGTGAAGAATTATAAAAGAAAAGAGAATCCGGCAATGTGCTGGATTCTCTTTTTAAGAACAATATTATTTTTCGTGGAAGTATTCTTTCACAAGCTTTACCACAGTTCCAGATAATAAGAACAGTGTGATCAAGTTTGGAATTGCCATCAATCCATTAAATGTCTCAGCAATACTCCAAAGCATTCCAAGATCCACAGTAGCACCAAGAATGGCTACCAGAGAATATACTAACATAAAAGGTTTGATAACCTTAGAGGAAAATAAAAACTCAATACAACGAGCCCCATATAATCCCCAGCCAATGATCGTAGAGAATGCAAAACAGCAAAGAGCAACTGCAGTAAAGATAGAAATCCAGTTTCCATAAGTAGCAGTAAATCCACTGATCGTAAGTTCTGCACCAGCATCAGCTCCGAATCCAATAGGAATTCCACTGCAAAGGATAACAAGAGCTGTTAATGTACAAATTAAGATTGTATCAGTAAACACTTCAAAAATACCAAGAAGCCCCTGTTTGACTGGCTCTTTTGTATCGGCACAAGCGTGGGCGATAGATCCAGTACCAAGTCCAGCTTCATTTGAGAAGATTCCTCGTGCCACACCTTTTTTCATACTCATAAAGAAACTTCCAACAACACCACCAGTGACAGAAGCTGGATGGAAGGCACCATTAATGATAGAACCAAAAACAGAAGGAAGATGGTTGATATTTAAAACAACAACACCTAAAGCAAAGAAAATATAAATAAATGCCATAAAAGGTACTAATCTCTCAGCAACTTGTCCAATTCTTTTGATTCCACCAAGTAAGATCAGAGCAACAAGAATCGCAACGAAGATACCAATGATCAGATTTACTGTATCAACAGATGATTTACTGATCACATTGAAATTTAACAAAGCAGAATTGATCGCAGTTGTGATCGTATTTACCTGTGTTGCATTTCCAGTTCCAAATACAGTTAAAACTCCAAAAGCAGAGAATAAGACGGCAAGAAAATGCCAGTTTTTGCTAAGCCCATTCTTAATATAGTACATAGGACCACCAACATAATCTCCTTCAGGGTTACGTTCTCTGAAATGTACAGCTAATGTTACCTCAGAAAATTTTGTACACATTCCAAGAATCGCAGAAACCCACATCCAGAATACAGCTCCAGGACCACCGATTGCGATCGCACCGGCAACACCAGCGATGTTTCCAGTTCCAACTGTGGAAGCGAGGGCAGTACAGACTGCCTGAAATGGTGTCATAGATCCGTCGGATGCATCTTGTTTTTTAAAGGCACGTCCAATGGTTTCCTTCATTGCATAAGGAAACTTTCGAATCTGTAAAAATCTTGTTTTGATCGTTAACAGTAATCCAACACCAATGATACAGATCATAGCTGGAACACCCCAGATAAAGTTGTTCACGGCACTGTTAACAGATTGTATAAGTTCTAACATGAATCAAACCTCTTTCAAATTTCTTTTGTTAATATTTTGCGTTTGTTTCTATAGAATAGACAGTTGCTTGTCAAATACAAACAGACACAAATGCAATCATACCATATTTATAAGAAAAAGTACAGAATCTAATCTTGACAGAGATAATTTCCTATACTATAATCATTCAGATTTCAAGAATTTGACATAAAATAGGAAGGACAAAGAAAACATCATGAATTAGAAAGTGTGATCATACTTTGTGCAGTATGGGGAATGGCAGTTATGGCGTATAATGTAACATTTCAGTCAGAATTGATCTTATGTGTTCCACAATCCGCATCTGCGGTTGCAATGATTGCATTAGCTGCTTTGATTTATTGCATCATTCGTTTAATCAGACATATGAAAAGGAAAGAATGTATAAATTAGTTAAAAATAGAGAATTGATAGATATTATCTATAGATTCATGAAAAAATGTAACTTGTAAAAAATGTAAATAAGGATTAAACTTATATTCATATATGTTCTCGGTACTTTAAAAGTGTTAGTTTTTCTTACGGATAAGAGAATTGAAAACTTAAACGGACAGAGAACGAAATGGACTTGGAGGATGAAAATGGAAAACGAAAAACCAATACTAAGGGGAGAACTTGCACTGATCGCAGCGATTGTGATCAATAGTTTCAGTGTTGTACTGATGCTTTATTCAGGATCAGGAATTTCCGCGATTTCAAGTGTGCCGTATGCATTTTCGGAAGTATTTACAAAATTATCACTCGGTACATGGACTTACCTATTTCAGGGAGCTTTGGTATTAAGCCTGATGATCTTAAGAAAGAAGTTCGTACCATCTTATTTATTCAGTTTCGTTGCAGGATTTGCATTTAGTGAATTATTAGATGTCAATGAATTATGGATCGGAATTCTGCCACAGACGATTCCATGCAGAATTGCATACTTTTTGATCAGTTATTTCTTATTAAGTATCGGAATCGCATTAGAAAATAGATGTCAGCTTCCGATCATTCCAACCGACCTGTTTCCAAGAGAATTATCAGAAATCATAAAAAAACCATATGCAAGAGTAAAGATTACATTTGATGTTTTATGTCTTGCAACAACAGGACTTTTGACAGGATTGATGCTTGGATACTTAGATGGACTAGGAATCGGAACGATCGTTGCAGCATTTACAATGGGGAAAATGGTTGCGATCACAGGAAACTGGATCGATCAGAGAGTAACGTTTGTATCGGTGCTTAGTAAACAGCAGATATAAACAGACAGGGGAAGATTTCCACAAAGAAGAGAGAAGAAAAAGCAGAATGGGAGTTTAGTTGTGAAACAATATATATTAAATGATTATATTACAGATGAGGTCAGAATGGTAAAACCAATGATGGAGATCAATGGTTTCAAAGTTAGACCTGGATTTTTTGATTTAAATGGAGCATCGGAATTTTCATGTGGTGTAAACTTCACAGTGCATACAAGCCATGGAACATCATGTGATCTTTTATTATTCCATCCAGATGAAGAAGAACCATATGCAGTCATTCCATTCCCAGAATCTTATAAGATCGGGGACGTGTATTCTATGATCGTTTACGATCTGAAAGCTGAAGAGTTTGAATATGCATATTGTGTGGATGGCCCATATGATGAGAAAAAAGGATTATTATTTGACAAAACAAAGATTTTGTTAGATCCATATGCACAGGCGGTTGCAGGTCAGCAGGTATGGGGAAAGAAAAGAACAAGAACATATCATGCCAAAGTTGTAAGAGATACTTTTGACTGGGGTGTACAGCCACAATCAAGCAGGGAGATGAGTGATCTGATCATCTATGAGCTGCATGTCAGAGGATTTACACAACATCCATCTTCAGGAGTCAAACATCCAGGAACATTTGCAGGATTAAAAGAAAAGATTCCATATTTAAAAGAACTTGGGATCAATGCAGTAGAATTAATGCCGATCTTTGAGTTTGATGAGATGATCAATGCAAGAGAGGTTGACGGAAAACAGCTTGTAGAATACTGGGGATATAATACGGTTGGATTTTTCTCACCAAATGCCAGTTATGCGGCAGCCGAAGAGGTCAATAATGAAGGAACAGAATTAAAAGAACTGATCAGAGAATTCCATGAAAATGGAATCGAAGTTATTTTGGACGTTGTTTTTAACCATACAGCGGAAGGAAATGAACAGGGGCCATTCTTTAGTTTTAAAGGATTTGACAATAATATTTATTATTTATTAACACCAGAAGGACATTACTATAACTTTAGTGGATGTGGAAACTCTCTAAACTGTAACCATCCAGTGGTTCAGCAGATGATCCTTGAATGTTTAAGACACTGGACAGTTCATTATCGTGTGGATGGTTTCCGCTTTGATCTTGCAAGTATTCTGGGAAGAGACGAAGACGGAATGCCAATGAACAATCCACCGCTATTACGAAGTCTAGCTTACGATCCACTACTTAGAAATGTCAAGTTGATCGCAGAAGCATGGGATGCCGGTGGATTATACCAGGTAGGAAATTTCCCTGCAAGTAAACGTTGGGCAGAATGGAATGGACAGTACCGTGATACAATGCGTGGATACTTAAAAGGAGACTTCTGGGAAGCAAACAGCGCCGCATGGAGAATCTGTGGTTCCGGAGATTTATATGGTGGATATTATTCTGAAGGAAATAACAACTATGCCGGATATAATTCCTGCATCAACTTCCTTACTTGTCATGATGGATTTACGTTATATGATCTATATTCTTATAACAATAAACATAATGAAGCAAATGGCTGGAACAACACAGACGGAGCGAACGATAACCGAAGCTGGAACTGCGGTATGGAAGGAGATACGAATGATCCAGAAGTACTAAAACTAAGATATCGAATGATCCGAAATGCCTGTGCCATCTTAATGTGCAGCCGTGGAACACCAATGTTCTTCTCAGGAGACGAATTTGGAAATACGAAGTTTGGAAACAATAACAGCTACTGTCAGGACAATGAAATCTCATGGATCGACTGGAGCTTATTAAAGAAGAACAAAGAATTATTTGAATTCTTCAAGTTTATGATCGCATACCGAAAGAAACATCCAGTCATCCGAAAGAAGCTTGACAATGCAGTCTGCGGAATGGAAGGAATGCACGCACACGACGTCAACGCAGACCGCATGGAAGTATCACAAAATGCAAAAACATTGGCAGTCAGCTTTGCAGGATACGACCGCAAGAAATGTAAAGATGATCTTGTTTACGTTGCAGTGAATGCTTATTGGGAAGAAGTGCGCATCACACTTCCAAACCTTGCAAATCATGGAGCCTGGTATCTGAGTGTGGATACTTATGGCGATGAGAATGGAAAGTATTGTTATGAAGAAGGAGAAGAAATTCGCATTGATCATGAGTATGTGATGAAACCACGATCTATTGTGGTATTTACTGGGCGACAGGTTTTAAGGTAAAATTTGTGTGTGGTGGTTGGCCAACTGTAGATTTCGAGTATATGATAAAAAATAAATAAGCAACCAAAAGCGATGCGGTGGAATTTTGCTCAAAATATGGCAAAATTCCACCGCATCGCTTTCGGTTGCTTATTTATTTTTTATCATATACCTGAAGTCTATCGTGTGGACAATTCACAAGATTGGAAAATTTGAGGTGGTGTGTATGTTTTAATGTATTGGTTTATACTTTTAGGCAATAGATAACTGACAATTCTCTTAATTTAAGGTCTCGTAGAAATTAAGATAAGAATCAATATTTAGAATAAAACGGTGGCAACGATTAGCATATTTTAAGTGCTTTTTTTACAAATTCGCAGCGTCCTGTGGTTGATTGTCTGAACGTAGCTGCGGGCATTTTGGCTCGCATCCAGTGAGTTATCAAAGGAACAGGTGCGGATCAGCGATTTGTAAAAAAAGCTCTTAAAATATGCGTGTTGCCACCGTTTTATTCTAAATATTGATTCTTATCTTATTTCTATCATATACAATGAAAGCCTATAAATCCTTTCCAGTAAGCATCTTATATGCCTGGAAATATTTATCGATTGTCTTATCAACAATATCCTGAGGAAGTTTCCAGTCGTGATCATTGTTCTTTAACCAGTCACGGGCGAACTGTTTGTCGAAGGATGGCTGTCCATGACCTGGTTCGTATTCGTCTGCTGGCCAGAAACGGGAGCTGTCTGGTGTTAGCATTTCGTCACCGATTACCATGTTACCGTCTTCATCAAGACCAAATTCAAATTTAGTATCTGCGATAATGATTCCGTGTTCTAATGCATAATCTGCGCATTTCTTATATAATGCGATTGTTTTGTCACGTAACTGTTCTGCATATTCCTGACCTTTTCCAGGGAATTCTTTCTCAAGAACTTCAACGCTTCTTTCAAAAGAAATATTCTCATCATGATCACCGATTTCTGCTTTTGTAGATGGTGTGTAGATTGGTTCAGGAAGTTTGTCGGATTCTTTTAATCCTTCAGGAAGTTTGATTCCACAGACTGTACCATTTTCCTGATAACTTGCCCAACCGCTACCTGTAATATATCCACGAACGATACATTCAATAGGAAGCATTGTAAGTTTCTTGCACATCATGCTGTTTCCGTCGTATTTTTCCTGCTGGAAGAATTCAGGCATGTCTTTGACATCAACAGAGATCATGTGGTTAGGAACGATGTCTTTTGTAAGGTCGAACCAGAATTTGGACATCTGTGTTAAAACAGTTCCTTTCTTTGTGACATCATTCTTTAAGATGACGTCAAAGCAGCTGATACGGTCAGTTGCAACCATGATCAGGCTGTCACCATTGTCATAAATCTCACGAACTTTACCTTCTTTGATCGGTTTCATTTCTTTCATTATTCATACCTCGCTGATAAATTGTCTCAATGTTTCTCAATTTTTCACTCTTTGTCTAATAATATAACATCAATTGTCGAAAAAATAAAGTCTGGATTGGAATTGTGAAGGTAGGATATATGGAAAGAAAAAGAAATTGTTTTGTGCAATATGACTAAAAAAAATCAAAAGGTCTTATTCCTAATCATGGAAAAGCAATGTTTGATTGATGGTACATAAAAGATATTTGATCGTTATGATGCCAAACGTCTTAGAAGTCACACCAGTTGGTGCAGACAAAGCCGTTCAGGTATCTTAGTATTAGCATTCTGGGGAATCATTTCCACTGTATTATTCGTATGTTTCGATACAAACCTTGTAGCACTGATTTCGAAGTTCATTCAGGAACCATTAAGAAAAGTCAATACAAGTTTATTTGGAGTTATCTTCTTATACAGCTTAGGAAACTTCTTATTTACATTAGGTATCCATCAGACAGTTATTTTCGGATATCCAATCGTATATAACATGGCACTGATGATTCCATTCGTAGCATTACCAGCCATTGGAATCGCCATTGCTTATGCGGCAACAGCCGGCAAATTCAATCGTTTGGAAAAATGGACCAAAGCAGGGAAAATTAAAAGCAGGATCTATCGCGAGTGGTACAGCGATCACAAAACGTGCGAATGATGCAGGACGTGATTGATGAATGCAAGAAGAATGATATCATCTTAGTATTAAATCTTCATCATTTCGATCTTCCAATTGAACTATTCCAGAAATATGGAGGATGGGAAATCTATCCAAAAGCAATCTATGACATTGCAAAAAATTTTTATCAGTAAGAGCAGATAGATGGGTGCTTTTGGCATTTGCAATATGTTTTGCCCTCTGATAACAAATCGTGTATAATAAAAACAGAAGTGTGCCTAGGCATACTCGAATGGAGAAAATAAATTGACAAAATACGAACGTATTGCAAATGACATGAAAGAAAAATAGAAAACGGAATCTACAAACCGAACGACCAGCTGCCATTTGAAGCAGAAATGTGTGAAGCCTATGGGGTTAGCCGTATCACAGTCAAGAAGGCAATGGATCTTCTTGTCAATGAAGGACTGGTTGTGAAACGCCGCGGTGCCGGGACTTTTGTGAAGAATATACCATTGATGACAGATACAGATCATCCTTATTCTACATCCAATCAGTTTTCAGGATTTGCACACACGGAAGGACATACCAATGTCACATCCATGGTACATGATTTTCAAGTAATTCCTGCAACCAAAGAAATAGCATCGCGCCTTAAGATCGAAGAAGTAGAACAGATCGTATTTTTAGACGATGGAAGAATCTTTGAATATTCCAAATCAAGACACCGAGGAGACAGATTTGAACTACATACTGTCAGTGTACAATAAGAAATTAAACCAGAAAAGGAGAAGCCTGAAACTGTTTATATCAGTTTTAGGCTGATTGTATTTATGAAATTTTATTACGCACCCATGGAAAGTATCACGATTTACTTATACCGAAATATTTATGAGAAACTATTTGGAGAAATCGATAAATATTACACACCATTTATCATGCCAAATGGCAAAAGAACCTTCAAAACAAGAGAATTTCAAGACGTCTTACCAGAACACAATGAAGGTCTGCACATTGTACCGCAGATTCTGACAAAAAGTTCCAAAGATTTTATCCGGACAGCCAAAGAATTAAAAGAATTAGGATACGATGAAGTCAATTTAAATCTGGGCTGCCCATCAAGAACTGTTGTAGCTAAACAAAAAGGTTCCGGATTTTTACGAGAGCCAGAAGTATTAGACGATTTTCTTACAGAGATCTTCGATGCATTAGATATGAAGATTTCGATTAAGACGAGAATCGGATTGCGAGACACAGAAGAATTCGAAGAAATCCTAAGCATTTATAACCGCCATCCAGTTTATGAACTAACCATTCACCCAAGATTGCAGCAGGAATTCTATAAAGGAAAACCACACTTAGATGTCTTTGAATACGCAGTAGAACATAGCGAGAATCCACTCTGCTATAATGGAGATATTGTAACCAAAGAAGACTACGACAATATCACAACAAGATTTCCAAGTATAGATGCAGTGATGATCGGAAGAGGCCTGCTAAGAAATCCAGCACTTGTCCGTGAGATCAAATACGGACAGAAATTAACAAAAAGAGAATTACTTGCCATGCACGATGCTCTATACGAAGGCTATCAGGAATACCTAAGCGGAGACAAAAATGTTCTATATAAAATGAAAGAATTCTGGAACAACGCATCCGTGATGTTCACAAACCACGAAAAATACGCAAAAAAAATACGAAAAGTCCAGACATTAAAAAATTATGAACAGGCAGTGAATGCATTATTTAGTGATCAACAATTAATTTAATAAATTGGAGAAACCACATAAAAGAAACGGAATCCTGAAGATTAGCAGAATTCCAATAGCTGAAAGAGAAGGCCAGCGCCTTGAGACGCTGGTCTAGTAGTCATAAGGGCTTATAGCCCTGGAGCGAACCACCCGTTGGACGGGTGGTCCTGATTTTTGTAAAAACAAGCAACGTATCATAAGAAATCATATAAAAATCATGCGATCTAGAATCCCTTAAAGAAACTATTTGTCTGACATGATCAACTCCGGCAAGATCCGTAAAATCAAAACAAGAAACATGAGAATGCACGATCTCATTTCCAGAACTAAACAGCAAAACTTCAGAATTTGGATAAATGGAACAAATAAGATCAAGTTCTTTCGAAACATTATGATCAGTTACAATGACGATTTTGTTACTCATAATACGACCTCCTAAAAATATTTAACAGGATTATTACCAGAAAGAGGGAATGTATACATAAAATTTTAATTTCCGTCATCAACTACAAATCACAATTTCTATTGACAATCCAATCTCCCATATATTATAATGACCCAATAGGCAACGACGGAGAAAAGTACCATAAATTATCGTTCCCAGTGAGCAGGCGATAGTGAGAATCCTGTAAAGTGAATTTATGCGAAGAACACTCCTGAGCATCAATCTGAACGCAGAACATGGATATAAGATTTAGACCCTGTCAGTAGGTGCGACGTAAGCTGGGCGTTAACTGGCACACAAGAGAGACTGCAAGACAGTAAATCAGGTGGTACCGCGGACTAGAAATATACAGTTCGTCCTGAAGTAACAATTTCAGGACGGACTTTTTTAATACTCATTTTTACAACAGGGAATTAAAAAACCGCCTGAACGCTAGATAGAGAATACGAGAAAAAGGAGAAAAAGAAAATGTCAGACATGTACCGTACCAGAACCATGGACCAGATTTCTGAAGGTGACATTGGAGAAGAATTAAAGATCGCCGGATGGGTAGAGAATATCCGTGACCACGGTGGAGTATCATTTATCGACTTACGCGATATGTATGGAGTGATGCAGGTCGTATTAAGAGATACAAGTTTATTGGACCACGTAAGAAAAGAAGAATGTTTATCCGTAGAAGGTGTGATCCAGCACAGAGACGAAGAAACATACAACCCTAAAATTCCTACAGGAACGATCGAATTAGAAGCGCATAAGATCGATATCTTAGGAAAAGTATACAGAGATCTTCCATTTGAGATTGCAACAAGTAAAGAGATCCGTGAAGATGTACGTTTAAAATACCGCTATCTTGATCTGAGAAACAGAAAGGTAAAAGATAACATCTTATTCCGTTCCAAAGTGATCCGTTTCTTAAGAGAAAAGATGGAAGACATGGGATTCGTAGAAGTTCAGACACCAATCCTTTGTGCATCATCCCCAGAAGGAGCTCGTGACTACGTCGTACCTTCAAGAAAATACAAAGGTAAATTTTACGCATTACCACAGGCACCACAGCAGTACAAACAGTTACTGATGGTATCTGGAATCGATAAATACTACCAGATCGCACCATGCTTCAGAGATGAAGATGCCCGTGCAGACCGTTCTCCAGGAGAATTCTACCAGTTAGACTTTGAGATGGCTTTCGCAACACAGGAAGATGTCTTCAAGATCGGAGAAGAAGTATTAACAGAGACATTTAAGAAATTCGCACCAGAAGGAAGCGTTATCACAGAAGCACCATACCCAATCTTCAGCTACAAAGAAGCAATGCTGCAGTTTGGTAGTGATAAACCAGACCTTCGTAATCCATTAAGAATCATCGATGTGACAGATTTCTTCCAGAGATGTACATTCAAACCATTCCATGGACAGACAGTACGTGCGATCAACGTTCATGCAAAACTTTCCAAAGGACAGCATGAAAAACTGTTAAAATTCGCACAGTCAATCGGTATGGGTGGACTTGGATACTTAGAAGTCAAAGAAGAAATGAAATACAAAGGACCAATCGACAAGTTCATTCCAGATGATATGAAGATGGAATTAGCCGAGATGGCTGGATTACAGGAAGGAGACACAATCTTCTTCATCGCAGCACCAGAAAAAGCTGCATGTATCTACGCAGGACAGATCCGTAACGAATTAGGAAGCAGATTAGATCTGTTAGAGAAGAATGCATACCGTTTCTGCTATATCAACGACTTCCCAATGTATGAGATTGATGAAGAAACAGGTAAATTAGGATTTACACATAACCCATTCTCTATGCCACAGGGTGGATTAGAAGCATTAAATGAAAAAGATCCATTAGATATCTTAGCATACCAGTATGATATCGTGTGTAACGGAGTTGAATTATCTTCAGGAGCTGTTCGTAACCACGACATGGAGATCATGGAAAAAGCATTCGATATCGCAGGATATGATAAAGAAACATTAAAAGACAAATTCGGAGCATTATACAACGCATTCCAGTTCGGTGCACCACCACATGCAGGAATGGCACCAGGAGTAGACCGTATGATCATGTTACTTCGCAACGAAGAAAACATCCGAGAGATCATCGCCTTCCCAATGAGCGGAACAGCACAGGATCTCATGTGCGGAGCACCAAACGAGATTACAGAACAGCAGCTTCGTGAAGTGCATATTAAGGTTAGAGATTAATTAGAGATATAAAAAATTATAAAAGACAGGAAATAGACCAAAGAAGGTCAGCTTCCTGTCTTTTTGTTTACCAGAAAAATTTTACATGCTACAATAATAAAAAACAGACATCAAAGGAGGACACCAACATGAAGATCAAAAATGCAACAATCAAAGATTTCGATACAGCCTATGAATACATCAAAAAACTCTGGGACTACAACACCTACGACTATGAAACAACCAAAGAAGTCTACGAAAAAGTACTACAAGACGAAAACAGTTTTGCATTTTTTGCAATAGAAGATGATGGAACTTTTCATGGATTCTGCCATGGAGATTATTTTCAGACCTTCTGGATGTCAGGGCTTACCTGCTATGTATCAAGTTTGATCACAAACGAAGAAGACCGAGGTAAAGGATATGGTGTAAAATTATTAGATCATGCAAAGAAATTGGCAAAAGAACGAGGATGTAAAGCAATCACTTTAGACTCCGGACTGCCAAGAGTACAAGCTCACGGATTTTATGAACATTACGGATTCGAGAAAAGCTGCTATGGATTTGAATTAGCACTGTAGAAGAAAGGAAAAAGAATGAAAATATTAGTTAGTGCCTGTTTATTAGGGATCGACTGCAAATACAACGCAAAAAACAATAAAAATGAACAGGTCCTAAAGTTACTAAAAGAACACGATTTGGTTCCAGTCTGTCCAGAGATCATGGGAGGACTGCCAACACCAAGAATTCCATCAGAAATAAATGGAAATGAAGTCATTACAAGAGGCGGCAAAAACGTTACAAAACAATACCAAAAAGGTGCCGAAGAAGCACTAAAAATTGCAAAACTATACAACTGTCAGACAGCGATCCTAAAAGAAAAAAGTCCATCCTGTGGCTGTGGTAAAATTTATGATGGAACATTTACAGGAACATTGATCGATGGAGATGGAATCACAGCCAGATTGTTAAAAGAACATGGAATCAAGATCACAGGAGAAACAAGCTTAGATATCATAGAATAAGATGATAATCACAGAATGCAGCAATAGAACAGTAAAACGAGGGCCATAACATGAACAACAAACAAAAACTACTAACCGCCACAGCGATCACAGGCACCGTTGTCAGTGCATCCGCCTTTACACTCTTTGACTACGCTATTTGTCGAAGAAAAAAACAGCCCGATGTCCGTAAAAAAGAAAAATGGAAGCCATACCTTGATTATGTCTTAAAAGAACAAGAATGGCTAAAAGAACATCAGGAACAAGAATTAAAAGAAATCAAATCTAAAGACGGCTTAACATTGCGAGCAGCCTACATCCCAAGAGAAGACGCCAAAGGAACGATCATCTGTATGCACGGTTACCATTCCACAAACAACATTGAATTTGTGCCAGAAGTCAGATTTCTATGGAATTTAGGATACAACGTTCTCCTTCCATGGCAGAGAAGCCACGGAAAAAGCGAAGGCCGCTACATTACCTATGGAGTCAAAGAACGCCACGATCTCAAACGTTGGATTTTGTATACGAATCGCCATTTAGGAGCGAAGAACAAAGACATCTTCCTATGTGGAATTTCGATGGGATGTGCTACGACCTTAATGGCAGCAGGACTAGATCTCCCAGACAATGTCAAAGGAATCATCGCCGACTGCGGCTTCACTTCACCATGGGATATCATCAAACATGTAGCCAAAGACAGATTCCATCTTCCACCATTTCCACTTATGTATATGGTAAATTTAGTCAGCGAGATAATCGCAGGATTCGGACTAAAAGAAGTATCCATCCCAGAAATCATGAAACGAAATAAAATCCCAGTCTTATTTATTCACGGAGATGCAGACGATTACGTTCCAATGTGGATGACGATCAAAAACTACGAAGCCTGTGCAGCACCAAAAGAACTCTATATCGTGCCAGGAGCAGGCCACGCACTCGCATTTTCTAAAGATATGGAAGAAGGAAAACGAAGAATCAAAAATTTCATAAATAAATATAAAACGATCTAATAAAAAGAACCATTTCGTATAAATTATTTAACGGAATGGTTCTTTTATCATATCGTATTCAGTTATAAGATCAAAAGTTATTTTAATATAACAAGATAACTTTCTGGTCTCTGAGTAATCTTAATATTTTTTAAAATACGAAAATTAGAACGAGAAGCAAACTGCTTCACATATTCCAGATTACGTGTATACATAATGATCATTCCTTCAGGCCCTAGCACCCTCTTAGCAAATGGAAAGAACTTCTCATAAACATCACGAATCTCAGATTCCGTTTTCTGCCCAGTTGCATAAGGCATCTCCGTAAAGATCTCATCAAATGGATAATCGTGGGTAAATGTAAAACAATCCTTATTGATATAATGAACGATCTGATCAGCCAGATTCGTATTATAAATCGCTTTCTCGATCGCCTCTGGAGAATGATCGATTCCATAAGAAGTATTTCCTTTTACAACTTTCTGACGCTCGATCAGCATGGTACCAACACCGCAGAAAGGATCAAGAACCTGTGCATCCGGGATCATATAATCTTTCGCAAGTTCTACAAGAAGCGCAGCGTTAACTGGTTTGATACTTGTTGGAATAAATTTTTCGCGGTAATCAAAACGACGATCTACAATCGTATTTAATTTTACTAATAAATAATAATCACCAGATTTCCCCTCAATCATACGAATCTCAAATTCATAGTGAGAAGTAGAATTTCTTAATTTGCGTCCAGTAAGCTCTTCTAAGTTCGAAGCAACCTTTTTAGCAAATTTAGAACGCTCAGAAAGAGCCATACGGCTTTTCACTCCGATTCGGAAATAAAAAGGGAAATCCCCTTCATGAGTATTTTCTAATAATGCCATTAAATTCGAACCAGCGATCACGGATGCAGCAACATCAGCATCAGGTTTACATGAAACCATGCCTGGAATCTGAAATAACAATTCATTGTATGTGCGGATCGGTAATAAACGATTCAGATGATTTGTCTTTACACGCACGCCAATTTTTGAAGAAGCAGCTGAAGATTCTTCCATCAAGGCAGCAGTAATTTCCGGGTGTAATGGGTTAGTGCGGAAAATACAATGAAATGTCTGGCGGCCGCCTAAAAATCTATGCTTCTTAAATGGTTCGATCGTATTGATCAGTTCAGAAAGAGCATGAAGTTCATGTTCTACATGCTTTTTCTCATCGTCAGAAGCTTCATAAAGAGATAATTCTTCATAACGTTTTCGGAAAACATCCACATAAGGAGCCGCATTTAAAGATTTTAAAGCAGTTAAATAAGCCTCTTTTACAAAACGTGTATCTTCTGTCTGATAAGCATGAAATACAGCATCGCTTTCAGAAGAAAGTGCCAGATCACCGATCAAAAGAGCAGCATTTTTTCTTGCTTTTGCATCTTCATTTTCTAAAAATACGGATAAGTCCAGATCACCATCATGGATCCAAGACAACAAAAGTTCTCTTTTAGAAGAATCCTTGATCTCCTGACGCAGGGAACTTAAAGACTGACGTACTTCGATATTTTGATTTAATCTTTTACATAAACGATTGATCATATATACATTCCTTTTCTAAATAATGTGTATAAGGAAAAGTCCTTAAAAACTATAAAAACAGTATACCTTATTGAAATAATTTTTGCAAAAAAAGTGAAAATCATGCTATAATAATATGTAACCAAGAGAATAATAGATAAGGAAGTATATGAAACATATAATGATTAAGAGAGCAGAACAGAGTGACGTTGATGTGATCATGGAACTGATGCAAGAAGCAGTAGATACCGTGAAAGTTTCCGACTGGTTTCTGCCAGATGACAGACAATATGTATCAGAACACATAATCGACCGAGGATTTACATTGAAGGCAGTAAACAGCAGCAATGAGATCTTGGGCTTTTTTATTGTCGATTTTCCAGAAAGATCAAAACATAATCTGGGATATGATCTAGATTATGATGACGATAAGATACGGAAAGTCGCACATATGGATTATGCAGTCGTGACAAGCAAAGCAAGAGGACTTGGGCTTCAGAGAAGATTTTTTGAAGAAGCTGAGAAGCAGCTAGAAGATACACCATATGAATATTTCCTTGGAACCGTTCATCCGGATAATATCTACAGCCGGACAAACTTTCTAAAAGCAGGTTACCGGGAAGCAAGACGAATGTCAAAATACGGTGGTATGCAACGTGTCATCATGGAAAAGGAGAAATGACTATGAGTAATCAGTATGATGTTATTATGATCGGAGCAGGACCTTCTGCTATTTTTTGTGCTTATGAATTAAAGAGAAATAAGCCGGACATGAAAGTTCTTATGATCGAGAAAGGTCGAAGAATTGAAAAAAGAGCATGTCCAAAACGTAACACTAAAGTATGTGTTGGATGTAAACCATGTTCTATTACAACAGGATTTGCCGGAGCAGGAGCATTCTCAGATGGTAAATTATCCTTATCCCCAGATGTAGGTGGAAATCTTCCAGAGATTCTAGGATATGATAGAACGATCGAATTATTAAAAGAATCCGATGACATTTATTTAAAATTCGGAGCAGATGAGAAAGTATACGGAATCGACGAAGAAGAAGAGATCGCAAGCATCCGTAAGAAAGCAATCCAGGCAAACTTAAAACTGATCGAATGTCCGATCAGACATTTAGGAACAGAAGAAGGATATAAAATCTATTCAAGACTTCAGGAACATTTATTAAATGAAGGTGTTGATATGATCTTTGATACAATGGTCAAAGATATCATCATCGAAGACGGAGTTGCGAAAGGAGTCGTTACAGACAAAGGCGAGACATACACAGCCGATGAAATCGTAGCAGCTGTAGGACGTGAAGGATCCGAATGGTTAAGCGGAATCTGCAGAAAATATGACATTGAAACACAGGTAGGAACAGTCGATGTCGGAGTTCGTGTAGAAGTTCGTGACGAGATCATGGAAGAATTAAACAAGAGCCTTTACGAAGCAAAACTTGTTTATTACACACCAACATTTGATGATAAAGTCCGTGTATTCTGCAGCAATCCATCAGGAGAAGTGGCAACAGAATATTATGAAAATGGCCTTGCAGTCGTTAATGGTCATGCATACAAAGCAGAAGAATATAAAACAAACAATACAAACTTCGCATTGTTAGTATCTAAGAACTTTACCAAACCATTTAAAGAGCCAATTCAGTATGGTAAACATATTGCACAGTTAAGTAACATGCTTTGCGATGGTAAGATCTTAGTACAGCGTTTTGGAGATTTCGTAAGAGGAAGAAGAACAACAGAAGAACGTCTGGTTCGAAACAATATTACACCTACTTTAAAAGATGCAGTTCCAGGAGATCTTTCATTGGTATTCCCATATCGAATCATGAAAGATATCGAAGAAATGATCTATGCATTAGATGAAGTAACACCAGGTATGGCAAGTGATGAGACACTTCTTTACGGTGTAGAAGTGAAATTCTATTCTAATAAGATCTTAACAAACAAAGACTTTGAAACAAATATCAAAGGACTTCGTGCGATCGGTGACGGAGCTTCTGTAACAAGAGGATTACAGCAGGCATCTGCCAATGGATTAAGCGTTGCTAAGAGTATCTTAAATAAATAAAATATCAAATAAAAATATTAAAACAAAAATCCCTAACAGGTTTCTAAACCATTAGGGATTTTTCTGTTTGAGAATCCTGCAAAGAATGATTCTTCCTTATAAAAAAATTATTTTTTGAATTTAGGATGTTTTTCATAGAAAGCTTTGTTCGCCTGCTCTCCTGCAAGGATCAATCGATGAAGTCCTTCTTTAGGACATAAGAAACTTCCCAAAGGATAAGGTGTTTTGGTGTATAATCCATGAAAATCTGTTCCACCAGTCATGAAAAGATCATGTTCCTTACAAAGAGATGTAATATGCTCTCTTGTTTTTTCATCATTTCTTGGATGATTTAATTCAATTCCATCAAGCATATGTTCTTCGATCATCATCTCCATCACATTGTCAGCTTTATACTGCCCAGGATGTGCAAGCACGACAACGCCTCCGCAGGAATGAAGAAGATCCGTGACCGTTTTTGCATCCATATAGCGGTATGGAAATTTATGAGGGCCGCCAGCACGGAATAATTCGTTATGTAATTGACCGATCGGAGTTCCAGTATATCCCATCATGGAAAGAACCTGCATGATATGTGTGTAGTATACACCAGTACTTTCTTTGGATACTTCATAAAGCTGATCCATCGTGATCGGATATTCATCCATCAATGACTGATAAGATTTTGTGACAGCATCGGATAATTTCTTTAAGTCTTTGCTTAAAGAATGCTGAAGCCGGTCAGTGTCAATCGGATAATAACATAAAATATGAACATTCGTCTGTGTCTCCTCATGCCATGCGTTTGCCTCGACGGCAGGAATCGCATGAACACCAAGTTCTTTCCCAAGTCTTACAGCTTCCGGAATGGAATGTGTTGATTCGTGGTCAGAGATTGCAATATAATCAAGGCCGATACGTTTCGCATAAGGCATGATCTGGTCAACACGCATAGCACCATCAGATAAAACGGTGTGACAATGTAAGTCTGCTTTCATATAAAAATACCTCCAAAATATTTATTCCATTTTCTTTAAGATCGTTAAAATATTAGATAATGACTGATGAAATAATTCCTGATCTTCTTTTGACAGTGATTCAAAACGTTTGGAAAGGTATTCTTTGACAAGTGCTTTTTCCTGAAGGATCAGCTGGTTTCCTTTCTCTGTGAGTTTTACATAAACCATTTTTCTGTTTTCATCACTTCTAAAACGTGTGACATACTCATCCTTCACAAGTGGAGAAACGGCTCTTGTAGCCTGTTCCTTAGATGATGCCAGATAAGAAGATAACTGTGACATATTCAATGAACGACCTCCAGACAGTGCAAATAAGATAAGAATCTGTGTTTTGGTAAGATCCATGGAAGGTATGTCGATCGTGTTTAAAAGAAATTTCTGACAGATTGGAAAAATTTCAAAAAGTGCAGAAACATCATTCAATGTAAATCCCTCTCTTTCGATGTTTTTCTAACTAAAAGTATACCACTTTATGAATAAAAATCAACAATCAACAAAAATCAATATTTGACAAAAGTCAAATAAAAAGATAAAATAGGAGAAACACTATAAAATGACCTTGATCAAAGGAGGTAACCTATGAGTGAAACAACAACACAGATGCAGGATTTTCTGACACGCCAGGCGAAAGTATGCCATGATAATTGTGAGATAGAGAAAGATCTGTACAAAGAGCTGGGAGTGAAACGAGGACTCAGAGATGTCGATGGAGTCGGCGTTCTTGCAGGTCTTACGAATATATCCTGTATTCAATCCAGTGAGATGATCAATGGAGAGAAAGTACCTTGTGAAGGAAAGTTATTTTATAGAGGATATAATATATATGAATTAGTCGATGGATTTATGAAGAGAGGCGAATTTGGATTTGAAGAAATCACCTATCTTTTACTATTTGGAAAACTGCCGGATGAAAAACAATTGAAAGAATTCAGAGAAATTTTGGCACAGAGTATGACACTTCCAAAGAATTTCACAAGAGATGTTATTTTAAAGGCACCATCGAAAGACATTATGAACACGTTGACAAAGAGCATTTTAACACTGGCATCGTATGATGATAAAGCATCTGATATTTCTATGGAAAATGTATTAAGACAATGTCTGATGTTGATCAGTGTTTTGCCGATGATGGCAGTTTATGGATATCATGGTTACAATCATTACGTCAATGATGACAGCCTGTACATCCATCGTCCAGATCCAAACTGTTCCATGGCAGAAAATATTTTAAGAATGCTGCGTCCAGACAAATCTTATACAGAATTGGAAGCCAGAGTGTTAGATATTGCACTCGTTCTTCATATGGAACATGGAGGAGGAAATAACTCAACATTTACAACCCATGTCGTGACATCTTCAGGATCAGATACATATTCAGTGATCGCAGCTGCACTTTCATCATTGAAAGGTCCCAAACATGGAGGAGCGAATATCAAAGTTGTTGAGATGATGCAGGATTTAAGAAAAAATGTGGATGATATCAGTGATGAAAGTCAGGTAGAAGAATACTTAAGAAAACTGCTGCACAAAGAAGCATTTGACCAAAAAGGACTGATCTATGGAATGGGGCATGCAGTATATAGTATTTCAGATCCAAGAGCGCAGATTTTCAAAGCTTTTGTAAAGAAACTGGCCCTTGCAAAAGGAAGAGAAAAAGATTTCGAACTCTATTCTATGATTGAGACATTGGCACCAAAAGTAATCGCAGATGAACGAAAAATCTACAAAGGGGTCAGTGCAAATGTCGATTTCTACAGTGGATTTGTGTATAGTATGTTAGATATCCCATTGGAATTGTTCACACCGATCTTTGCGATGGCAAGAATCGTTGGATGGAGTGCCCATCGTTTGGAAGAATTAACAAATGTGGATAAGATCATTCGTCCTGCGTATCAGAGTGTACAAGATGAGAAAGAATATATTGAGATGGAAGATCGATAAAAAAGAGGGATTCCCTCTTTTTTTATGCAAAAATATAAGCTTATAAAATGAGGAAAACCGGAGACGAGGAGGGTCTCCGGTATTATGAAAAAGTATGAAAAAAAGTTTTAGCTAAGTAAGTTTGTTACTTGCTATGGTTTTAGTATACTCAATAAATGTGAAAGAATTGTGTCTAAAAAATGATGAATTTATGTTTTTTGGTCATATTTTGAGAAATTCAGTGATTCCATATGCAACTCCGTCCTTGTCATGATGTTTTGTGATAAAGGTCGCAGCATCCTTACATTTTGGAGAAGCATTTTCCATGGCAATTCCGATACCAGCTTCTTTTAACAGATCAATGTCATTATCACCATCACCAAAGGCAGCGGTTTCTTCAGGTTTTAGATTCAAATATTCCCGAATAAAACGAAGTCCAGAATGTTTTCCGGCATCTTTATGAGAAATCTCGATCAGCTGCGAAACAGAAGAAGTAATATAGATCTCATCACAATTATATTTAAGTTCATTCCAAATGAGCTGCTTTTGCTGCTCGCCAGAGACAACAATATCCATACTGTCAATATGATCAATATGTTCTCGAATAAAAGAAATAATATCATCAATAGGAATTCTTGTAGATTGGATGTAAGAAATTGCTTGTGGAGTTGTACCATAGGAAACAGGATCTTCCACATAAGCTTTCAGGGCATAAGCTTTGCCATCAATAAAAACTTCAAGGGCAGTCTCATGCTGTTTAGCAATCTGAATTATACATTCAACGGAAGCAGGTGTCATCTTATATTCATGAAGACAGGTGCTTGTAGGAATATGGTAAATGGCAGCACCATTAGAAGTAATTGCATATTCAATTCCAGGTACAGCAAGAACATCTTTAGGCAGCGTATCAAAAGAACGTCCACTTGCGATCACAATGTGAACACCATTTTCAATTGCATGACATAAAGCATTATAATTTCCGTCAGAAAGCCGTCCACTTGCATTTAATGTTGTACGGTCAAGATCAAGTGCAATACATTTTATATTCATAAGAAACCTCCAGATTTCGCATTTGTTATACATAGCCGATATTGTGTAATATATTTTACACATATGAAAATATTGTATCTTTTCTTTGAAACAATTACAATATACGAAAGGAGGAAAAATAAAAATGGGAATGACAACATTATGCTATATAGAAAAAGATAACAAATATCTGATGCTGCATCGCATCAAGAAAGAACATGATATCAATAAAGATAAATGGATCGGAGTCGGCGGTCATTTTGAACATGGAGAAAGCCCGGAAGACTGCATGTTTCGTGAAGTTATGGAGGAAACAGGACTAACCCCATTGTCATATAGATTTTGTGGGATCGTCACATTTTTGTCCGATATGGGAACTGAAAAAGAAGCATGGGAATATATGTGTTTATACCATATTGAAGAATTCAAAGGCGAGATCAAAGAATGTGATGAAGGAGTACTAGAATGGGTAGACAAAGAAAAAATATTAGACCTTGATCTGTGGGAAGGTGACAGGTTATTTCTACGTTATATGCAGGAAAGAAGACCATTTTTTTCGTTAAAATTGGTATATGAAGAAGGAAATTTAACAGCAGCTGTACTCGATGGAAAACCTTTAGAATTCTTCGACATTCTAGATGAAAAAGGAAACAAAACAGGCAGGATCAAAGAACGATCCTTAGTCCATGAAGATGGAGACATACATGGAACCGTTCATATCTGGATCAGAAGAAAAACAGAAAAAGGGTATGACCTGTTACTCCAAAAACGAAGCAAACAAAAAGACTCCTTTCCAGGCTGCTACGACATCTCATCCGCAGGTCATATCAGCGCAGGCGATGAACCATTAGAAACCGCATTAAGAGAACTAGAAGAAGAACTAGGGATCAAAGCAGAACCAGAACAACTTAAAAAAGTATGTATGCATGAAGGAAGCATGAATGGAAACTTCTATGGAAGAGAATTTAAGAATCATGAGATCAGCACGGTTTATATATATGAAGAAACAGTGGATATTACAAAACTTAAACTACAGAAAGAAGAAGTCGAAGAGGTTATGTGGATGGATCAGGAAGAACTGATTCAGAAAGTGAGAGATGGTGGGATTCCAAATTGTATATACTTGGATGAAGTAGAGAAGTTTTAAGTTGTAGTTGGCCAACTGTAGATTTTGAGTATATGATAAAAAATAAAGAAGTCTAAAGTGTGGACAATTACAAGATTGAAAAACTTAAGTGGGTGAATGTATGTTAAACATTATCGTTTTTTATTTTGACAGTGGCAGATAAATATTATTATTGCCAATACAGTAAAATATACACACTGTGTAGAGGTTTGAATAGTGTTTTGTTGTATGAGTCAGAAAGAAGATAAGAAGAACTATTTATAAGGATCTAAGGTGACAACATGAGCATTTTTTGAATGCGTTTTTTACAAATTCGCAGCGCTCTGTGGTTGATTGTCTGACCGTAGCTGCGGGCATTTTGGCTCGCAGCCAGGGAGTTATCAAAGGAACAGGCGCGGATCGGCGATTTGTAAAAAACGCTTTCAAAAATGCGGAGTGTCACCTTAGATCCTTATAAATAGTTCTTCTTATCTTCTTTCTGACTCATACATGACCAATACTACCTTCAAATCAGGATTGTATAAAAACGAATAATCTATAGAATTCTTACTAAATTATGCTATAATATACAAGATTAATCAAACAGTTTCAAAATGAAAGAGGAAGTATCAAATGAAAAGGTTATTATTAATTTTAATGTTGATTCTGGGAGCAGTAACGATCACAAGTCGTCCAGTACAGACTTATGCATATACAGAAGAGCAAAAACAACAGGCGAAATCATGGCTTTCTGCACATGGTTATCCACCAACAAGGGCAGGAGCAGAGCAAGCTTATCAGGATTATATGGATGGAAAGATTGATGTGCCAGAGGCTGATGCATATCTTGGAAGAAATAAGCAGAAGAAAATAGAAGAAAAGAATAACAGCACTTCAACTACGAATAAAACAAGTCAAAAGACAGGATCAGAAGATACAACAGATACTAAGAATACAGATACAAAGAATACAGAATCACAGACATCTGCTACAAGCGAAACAACAACGACTACTACAGAAAAAACAGTAACAACAGAAACGAAAGAACAGCAGAAACAAAAAGAAGAGAAAAAGAAACAGGAGCAGAAAAAAGAAAAGAAGAAGCATATGACAGGAATTACAATTGCGATTGCGGCAGTTGCAGTTTTTGCGATTTTAGTATTGATCATGCGTAAGAAAATGTAAAAATGACTTGACACAAAAGTTAGTTAGTGCTATTTTATAAATAAATTAAATAATATCTTCAGGGCAGGGTGCAATTCCCTACCGGCGGTTACAGCCCGCGAGCTTTTGATAAGCATGACTTGGTGAGATTCCAAGGCCGACAGTACAGTCTGGATGGAAGAAGATTTAAGAAGTGATATTGATCATCATGTCCTGGGATTTTTATAATTCCAGGATTTTTTATTTCAAAAAGAAATATCAAGATATCAAAAAGGAGTTCCTGAAGAATTAGAACAAAGATCAGGAACTCCTTTTTATATTTCCGATTTCAATACCAATCAAAATCCAACCTCCCAAAATCAAAGAACCTGAAGGGAAGGGAGAAAAATATTTGAAAGAAGAATATATGCGGCGTGCGATCGAACTTGCCAAGAAAGGCTGTGGATATACCAATCCAAATCCTTTAGTCGGAGCAGTGATCGTAAAAGATCAAAGGGTTATTGGGGAAGGATATCATGAGAAGATCGGCGGATTACATGCAGAGCGAAATGCCTTAAAAAACTGCATAGAAGATCCTGAGGGAGCTGAGATTTATGTAACATTGGAGCCATGCTGCCATTATGGAAAAACACCACCATGTACGGAAGCATTGATTGAAGCAGGGATCAAGAAAGTATATGTCGGGAATTTAGATCCCAATCCGAAAGTGGCAGGGGGCGGGATCAAAATCTTGAATGATCATGGAATAGAAACTGAGACAGGAATTCTTGAAGAAGAGTGCAGACAGTTAAACGATATATTTTTTCATTATATTCAGAATGATATTCCATATACAGCACTAAAATACGCAATGACATTGGATGGAAAGATTGCAACGGCAACTGGTGAATCCAAGTGGATCACAGGAGAAGAAGCCAGAAGACATGTACATACATTACGACATCAGTATGCAGCGATCATGGCAGGGATCGGTACGGTTTTAGCAGATGATCCGATGTTAAATGCACGAATCGAACATGGGAATGATCCAATTCGTGTGATATGTGATTCAAACTTAAGGATTTCGGAAGGATCAAATATCGTAAAAACAGCCAGAGAAATTCCAACGATCATCGCTACCATAAGTAAGGATCAAGAAAAAATAGCAAAATTAGAACAAAAAGGATGCAAGATCTTAAAAACGTCAGAGCAAGATGGAAAGGTCAATGTCAAAGAAGTTTTAAAACAGTTAAGAAATATGGAAATTGACAGTGTTTTAGTTGAGGGTGGTGGAATCTTGAATGAATCCTTGATCAAAAACGACTGTGTTCACAAAGTTTACGCCTATATTGCTCCAAAATTATTTGGAGGAGAAAAGGCCAAAACACCTGTAGAAGGCAAAGGGATCGAAAGGATCCAAGAAGCTTTGGTATTTGATGAATTAAAGGCAACACCACTTGGAAATGACATATTACTGGAAGGGAAGGTGAGATCATGTTTACCGGAATCGTAGAAGAATTAGGAACAGTCATATCCCTGAAGCGAGGAAGCAAAGCAGCAGTCCTTACGATCAAAGCAAATGTTATTTTTGAAGATCTTAAATTGGGAGACAGTGTAGCAGTTAATGGGGTCTGCCTGACAGCGACTCACATTAGCGGCAATACATTTCAGGCAGACGTGATGAATGAGACATTCAACCGAAGCAGTCTTGGAAGTTTAAAAAAGGGATCTGTCGTCAACTTAGAGCGAGCGATGGCAGCCAATGGAAGGTTCGGAGGTCATATGGTAGCAGGCCATGTGGACGATACAGGGGAACTTGTTAGTGTAAAACAAGATGATAATGCTGTATGGTTTACGATCAAAGCCCCAGAAAATATCATGAAATACTGTATTGAAAAAGGATCGATCGCACTCGATGGAATCAGCCTGACGATCGCTAAGTTAAGCGATGATACCATTTCCGTATCCATGATCCCACATACCATAAAAAATACCAATTTTGGATATAAAAAACCAGGAGATAAGATCAATCTGGAGAATGACATGGTTGGGAAATATATAGATAAACTGCTGCATTTTGATCAGCAGGAAACAAACGACAAACATACAAACAGCACCTTAACAATGGAAATGTTAAGAACTGCTGGATTTTAATAAAAAACGAGGAGGGAAAAGACAAGATGAGCGATGTAGTATGTGAAGTAATCGCACAGCTTCCAACAAAATACGGAACATTTGAGGCACATGGGTATGTAGACCAGAGAAGTGGGGAACATCATGTAGCACTGGTCAAAGGAGATATCGCAGACGGAGAACCAGTTTTATGCCGTGTGCATTCTGAGTGCCTGACTGGGGATACTTTTGGATCTCTACGCTGTGATTGTGGAGAACAGCGAAGCCGTGCAATGCGTCAGATTGAGAAAGAAGGACGAGGGGTTTTCTTATATATGCGTCAAGAAGGACGAGGAATCGGATTGATCAATAAACTGAAAGCTTATGTATTACAGGAACAGGGAATGGATACAGTCGAGGCCAACTTAGCTCTTGGATTTAAAGATGATGAACGAGATTACAGTGCAGGAGCCATGATCTTACAGGATTTAGGAATCAAAAAACTACGACTGATGACAAACAATCCAACCAAAATTGACGGATTAAATGAATATGGACTCGAGATCGTAGAACGAGTACCGATCCAGATGCCAATCAATCCATTTGATAAATATTATATGCAGACAAAGCAAAAGAAAATGGGACACATGACAACATACGAAGTTTAAATTAACAGAAAAATTAAAAAAATTAAGGTCCCAGGGATCTTAAGATTAACGAAATTAACGAAGAAAAAAGGAGTAATTAAAATGAGAGTATTAGAAGGTAAATTAGTAGCAAGCGGATTAAAAGTAGGAATCGTAGCAGCCAGATTTAATGAATTTATCGTATCCAAATTAGTATCCGGAGCTTTAGACGGACTGAAAAGACATGATGTGAAAGAGGAAGATATCGATATTGCATGGGTACCAGGAGCTTTTGAGATTCCACTGATCGCAGACAAGATGGCAAAAAGCAAAAAATACGATGCAGTGATCTGTCTTGGAACAGTGATCCGTGGAGCAACAAGCCATTATGATTATGTATGTAACGAAGTATCCAAAGGAATCGCACAGGTATCATTAAATACAGGAATTCCAGTTTTATTCGGAGTTGTTACAACAGAAAATATCGAGCAGGCGATTGAACGTGCTGGAACAAAAGCAGGAAACAAAGGATATGACTGTGCATTATCTGCAATCGAAATGGTACAGCTGATCAAAGAAGTAGAAGCATAAAAAGAATCAGAAATTAAAGCAGGAAGTTAGTATGGAACAATATTATTTAGGATTTGACGCAGGAACACAAAGTGTAAAAACAGCAGTTTATGATATTGATATGAACCTGATCGTGCAGGATACCAATGCAACAATCTTAAATTATCCACATCCGGGATGGGTGGAAATGGACGCAGACCAGTATCTTCATGCAACGGTTACAGGGATCAGAAACTGCGTTACAAAGATGAAAGAAAAGAATCTGGATCCAGACAACATCCGCTCTATTTTTGGAGATGGGATCATCTGCGGGATTGTCGGTGTTGATAAGGATTGTCATGCGATCACACCTTACATCAATTATCTGGATTCCAGAACAAAAGAAGATGTTGAGGAACTAGCATCTCATCATTATGAGATCTGGGCAAAAGAGACTGGAAATCCTCAGCCAAACTGTATGTTTCCAGCGATGTTTGCACGTTGGATGATGAACAATTGTGAGGGCTTTAAAGAAAAAGGCAGAAAATTCATGCACAATGCCCCATATATCCTGGCTAATCTTGCAGGACTGTCTGCAGAAGATGCATTTATCGACTGGGGAACAATGTCTGGATGGGGACTAGGATACCGTGTAACAGAGAAAAAATGGTCCAAGGAACAATTAGAGATCCTTGGAATTCCAATGGAAATGATGCCAAAGATTCAAAAACCATGGGATATCATTGGAACATTATCAGAGACATTTGCAAAAGAAACTGGATTGAAACCAGGAATCCCAATCTGTGCGGGAGCTGGAGATACGATGCAGTCTATGATCGGATGCGGAGTGATCAAACCAGATCAGGCAGCCGACGTAGCAGGAACATGTGCGATGTTTTGTATCGCAACCGATGGAATCAATGAAGAATTAAGCAAACCAGAAAATGAACTGATCTTTAACAGCGGAACTTTAGAAAATACATACTTTTATTGGGGATTCATAAGAACCGGTGGATTAGCACTTCGTTGGTATCGGGACAATGTATGCAACGAAGCAGGAAATGGAGCATATTTTGATGAATTAAATGAGAAAGCACAAAATGTGCCATGCGGATCCAAAGGAGTCCTGTTCCTTCCATATTTAACAGGAGGATTTGGAGAAACATCCAATGCAAGTGCCTGTTTCCTGAATATGACGATGGACACAGATCAGGGAGTACAGTGGCGTGCAGTTTTAGAAGCAATCGGTTACGATTATATGAGTGTGACAGACATTTATAAAAAAGCAGGCGTGCCACTCGAATTTATGACGATCACAGAAGGTGGAAGCAATTCAGAAGTCTGGAATCAGATCAAAGCAGACATGTTAGGATGTAAGAGTGCCACATTAGAAAATGCACAAGGAGCAGTTCTTACAGATGCAGTGATCGCAGCATATGCGGTAGGAGATCTGGAAGATCCAAGTCAGGTATTTGAAAAAACAAGAAAGATCAAGAAAATTTATGAACCTGATCCAATAAGAACAAAATACTATCGCAGTATTTATGAACAACAAAGAAAACTAATTAAAGACGATATGGCAGCAGTTTTTGAGACTTTACACCAAATCAGTAAGATTCAAGAACAAAGCAATGATTAAAAAAATGAAAAGGCTTCTTTACAAGAGGCCTTTTTTTCTTGTACAATAAAAGATAAAGTATATAAAAATAAGTTATAAGCAACTAACTTTGTAGATGATTTTTGATTAATTAGATTTCAAGGAGGAAAAAGTCATGGATAACGAAAAGATTGAAAAATTACAACAGATGATCGATGAAAGTAATCATATCGTATTCTTTGGTGGCGCAGGTGTTTCAACAGAGAGTCATATTCCAGACTTTCGAAGCACGGATGGTTTGTATCACCAGACTTATAAATATCCACCCGAGGTTATGGTAAGCCATACATTTTATACACAGCATACGGAAGAATTTTATGATTTTTATAAGAATAAGATGATCTTCTTGGATGCAAAACCGAATAAGGCACATTTAAAACTTGCAGAGATGGAACGGGCGGGAAAACTGTCTGCGATCGTTACGCAAAATATCGACGGGCTTCATCAGGCAGCAGGAAGTAAAAATGTCTTTGAACTGCATGGCAGTGTTCACAGAAACTATTGCCAGAAATGCGGCAAGTTCTTCGATGTGAATTATGTCGTGAATGCCAAAGGAGTCCCATATTGTGATGAATGTGGGGGAATCATCAAACCAGATGTTGTATTATATGAAGAAGGCTTAGATTCTCAGACGATCAACGGAGCAGTCAGAGCCATTTCCAAGGCAGATATGCTGATCATTGGAGGAACATCACTGGTTGTCTATCCAGCCGCTGGAATGATCGATTATTTTAAAGGAAAATATCTTGCAGTACTGAATCGTGATGCGACAAGCAGAGATAAACAGGCAGATCTGTGCATTACAGACCCAATCGGAGAAGTACTGGGAAGAATCAGGGTATAAAGATGAAGAAAAAAGATATAATCTTGATCGCAGCAGTACTGGCAATTTCGCTGATCAGTTTGGCAGCGATCAAGATGACACAAAAAGACGGAAAAGAAGTGATCGTGACAGTTGAAGGAAAAGAAGTGTACAAAACATCCATCAAGAAAGATCAGATCTATCAAATTCCAGAGGAAAATGGCACGAACGTCATGCAGATCAAAGATGGAAAAGTTACAATGAAAAAAGCAGACTGTAAAGACCAGATCTGTGCAGATCATAAAGCAATCGAGAAATCAGGAGAAACGATCGTATGTCTGCCACATAAAGTAGTGATCGAAATTAAATCAGAAGATGGCAAAGAACAGGAATTAGACGGGGTAACACAATAAACATCAGATGAGATACAAAACAACAGGAGAAATAAAATATATGTCAACAAAAAGATTAGCGACAGATGCGATGTTTTTAACATTGGCACTTGTCGTATCCTATATAGAAGTATTGATCCCGGTACCAGTTGGAATTCCCGGAGTGAAATTAGGACTTGCCAATGGAGTCATCATGGTACTGCTATTTTTCACAACATGGATCAGAACCCTTGAGATTTCTGTGATCCGAGTTGTACTGGCAGGCTTCCTATTTGGAAATCCAATGACGATCGCATACAGTCTGGCAGGAGGAATCCTAAGTCTGATCGTAATGGGAATCTTAAAGAAGATCAAAGGATTTTCATCAGTCGGAATCAGCGTCGGAGGAGGCGTTGCACATAACATTGGACAGTTAAGCATCGCAGTCATATTGATGGAGAACACAAAGATTTATTACTATGCACCAGTATTACTTCTGACAGGAACAATTGCAGGAGTTATGATCGGAGTGTTAAGCGGGGTACTGGTTAAGAAAATCCCGCCACAACTATTTTAAGTGATAAAATTATGAAAATTTCGTAAAATTTTTTCTAAAAGTTTGAAATTTCATCAAAATCATGGTAGTATTATATGTATATGCGCTTTCATAAGCAAGATAAGAATAAGATCATACAAAAGAAAAAGAAACTCTTAGATATGAAAAGAAAGGAGTTTGAAAATGAAAGCAAAACTAAATGAGATCATAAAACACGGACATTTAGGCATCATAGTGGCATTTTTTGCAATTTATATGGTCACATTTTCTTATATAGAAAATCGAGATGTACATCATTATATTGTACATACAGTACTTGATGAGAAAATCCCATTTTGTGAATATTTCATTATTCCATATTTGCTATGGTTTATATTTGTAGCTGTAACTGTACTGTATTTTATGTTTTTCAATCAAAATAAATGGAAAGAATATTATCAGTTGATGATCACATTGGGAATAGGAATGACCTTATTTTTAGTTATTTCCTTAGTATTTCCAAATGGACAGGATTTAAGACCAGTACTTAGTGGAAACAGCATTTTTATTCAGGCGGTGCAGTTTATTTATCATACCGATACACCGACAAATGTACTGCCAAGTATTCATGTATTCAATTCCCTTACATGCTGCATGGCAATTCTTCAGAATAAGCGGAAACATTTTAAGAAAACAACAGATATCGCAGTAGTGATCTTAACGATATTAATTATCATGTCAACGATGCTTCTAAAACAACACAGCGTTGTGGACGTAGCACTCGCAATCCTCATGTATACTGCATGTTACAGGATTGTATATGGCAAAGAAGTATGGAAACAGGATGCATTTTGTTCCTTTTTATTTATCAATCGGTAAGTGAGAAAGCTTGACAGTATTTCTTGTGTTTGTTATAAATAAGTGTACGTAGCTCCCAGGGACCTTAAGGTTTAAGAACTTAAGGTCCCTGGGAACATAAAAACCAAGAAAGAGTATAACAATGAAAAGAAAACTTCTATCTATATTAGTATGTATAACAACACTCTCTTTATGTCTGATGGGATGCACAGGCAATACAACGAAGAAGAATAAGAATGGAAAACTAAAAGTTATGGCAAGTTTCTATACAATGTATGACTTTGCCAAGAAGATCGGCAAAGATAAAATTGAAGTGACGAATATGGTACCGGCTGGTACAGAACCCCACGATTGGGAGCCATCTACGAAAGATCTGATCGAGTTGGAGAAATCCGATGTCTTCATATATAATGGAGCCGGAATGGAACAGTGGGTGGATGATGTATTAGAAAGTCTTGACACTGAAGAATTAACAAGTGTAGAAGCATCCAAAGGAATCAAATTGTTGAAAGATACCGATGCACATGAACATGATCACGAGCACGAAAGTGAGAATGATCCACATGTATGGTTAGATCCACAGAATGCAAAATACGAGATGAATCAGATCAAGAAAGCATTGATCAAAGCAGATCCAGACAATAAAGACTATTACGAAGCCAATTATAAGAAAGAAGCAGCACGATGTGATGAGCTGGATCAACAATATAAGAAAGAATTAGCACAAGTTTCAAAGCGTGAACTTGTCGTAGCACACGAAGCATTTGGATATCTGTGCAAAGCATATGATTTAGAACAGATGGGGATCGAAGGGTTATCAGCAGATGATGAACCAGATCCAAAACAAATGAGCGAAGTGATTGAATTTGCAAAGAAACATAAGGTCAAAACGATCTTTTTTGAAGAATTGGTAAGCCCGAAAGTAGCAAAAACCATTGCCAAAGAAACAGGAGCATCCGCAAAGATGCTAAACCCACTCGAGGGATTAAGCAATAAGAAAATCAAAGCAGGGCAAGATTATTTTTCTGTAATGAAACAAAATCTCTCTGCGATCAAAGAGGCATTAAGTGAATGAGCAAAACAAGCATAGATAAAATGATACAACTAAATCATGTAAAGTTTGGTTACAGCGATACAGAAGTATTAGATGAGATCAATCTTACGATCAATGAAGGGGAATATGTCGTATTAACCGGAGAAAATGGAAGCGGGAAAAGTACGCTTATGCGTCTTATTTTGGGAGAACTGAAACCAGATGAGGGAGAGATCATTATTATGGACAATGATTCCAAATTAAAGAAACAGATTGGTTACGTTGCCCAGAATGGGATCAGCAAAAATCAGAGTTTCCCGGCAACGGTTGAAGAAATCATGGTAACTGGACTATATCAGGAACTTGGTTTATTCCATCTTCCAAACAGGAAACATAAAAAGAAGATCAAAGATACATTAAAAGAATTCGGGATGGATGAATTCCTCAAGCGAAGAATTGGAGAATTATCCGGCGGGCAGCAGCAGCGAGTGATGATCGCCAGAGCAATGATCTCAAATCCAAGACTGCTGATCTTAGATGAACCAACAACAGGAGTTGATGCCACATCAACGAAAGCGTTATATGACACGCTATATGAGATTAATACAAAATACAAAACAACTATTTTTATGATCACACATGGAAGATTACAGGATTGTAAAGGATGTGATCGTATTTTGAGAATGGATGAAGGGAGAATTGAGGAACAATGATAGAAATGCTTCAATATGGATTTATGCAACGAGCATTTATCACAGGAATTCTTCTGGCAGTGATCACTCCACTGATCGGAATCACGATCGTATTAAAAAGAATGTCCATGATCGGTGATGCACTTTCTCACGCTTCCTTAGCCGGAGTAGCCCTCGGATTATTACTTGGGATCAATCCAATCCTTGGAGCGATGGGGATCTGTTTGTTCGCAGCACTAGGAGTTGAAGCGATCCGAAGAAAGATTCCAAGATATTCAGAGATGGCAATCTCCATCATCATGTCAACAGGGATTGGATTAGCCGGAGTGTTATCTGGTTTTGTAAAAAATGGAACAAACTTTAACAGCTTCCTCTTTGGAAGTATCATCTCGATCAGCAAAGACGAACTACTGATCGTATGCGTGATCAGTGCCTTAGTATTACTCTGTGTATTACTTTTATACAAAGAACTATTTTACATTGGATTTGATGAAAATGCAGCAAGGATCAGTGGTGTACCAGTAAAGACGATCAACTTTATCTTCACACTGTTAACCGCCCTTACCGTATCCATCGCATCAAGAACCGTAGGAACTCTGATCGTATCATCCATGCTCGTTATCCCGATCGCATGTGGAATGCAGGTAGGAAGAAGCTATAAGGCTGTTATGATCATCGGCGTGATCACAGCACTGATCACAACGGTGATCGGATTAACACTATCTTATTATATCGGACTCAAACCAGGAGGAACGATCGTGTTATTAGAAGTAGGATGCTTTTTGATCCTTACATTGGTAAGCAGATATTTAAAATAGGATAAGACCCGATATTACTTGAATTTCATAACAAAATTTTATATAATGAAAAGAAAGCATGCATATAAAACAAGATTGCATGCTTTCTTTTTTGGAAGCAATCACGAAAGGAAGATAGATCAATGATCATCAAATTAATTGAAACTGTATATCAATTCCTGTGGGGAGACTGGATTCATATACCACTTCCAGGTGGGGGAAGTTTAGGAATCTCACTTCTGATCCTGTTATTATTTCCAGCAGGAATCGTATTTACAATAAAAACAAGATTCCTACCGATCCGCTTATTTCCAGATATGGTAAAAGTACTGACAGCAAGCAACAAAAAGGATAGAGGCGAAAAAAGCAGTCTTTCATCCTTACAGACATTGATTGTATCAACTGCAACCCGTGTCGGAATGGGAAATTTAACCGGAGTTGTAGCAGCCGTATCCGCAGGAGGGGCCGGAGCAGTCTTCTGGATGTGGGTTACAGCCTTACTTGGTTCATCCACAGCCTTTATCGAAGCAACTTTAGCCCAGCTTCACAAAGAAAAAGATCCACTCTACGGAGGCTACCGTGGAGGTCCGGCGTACTATATCCATCATTTTATGGAAGAAAAACAAGGCAAGAAGAAAAAACATACCCTGATCGCAGTCCTGTTTGCGATCTCAGGACTGATCTGCTGGTGTGGGATCAGTCAGGTAGTCAGCAATTCTGTAGCGGAGTCATTTAACAATGCATTTCATATTCCAACAATCTACACAACGATCATCTTAGTGATCATTGCAGCAGTGATCGTATTAAGAAAGAATGCAACCGTGAAAGTATTAGATATCGTTGTACCGATCATGGCAGTCGTATACTTCCTGATCACGATCTTTGTGATCGTAACGAATATCACAAGTATTCCAGCAGTCTTTGCAAGAATCTTCAAAGAAGCCTTTGGACTAAGACAAGTCGCAGCCGGTGGATTTGGAGCTGTTCTTATGAATGGTGTGAAACGAGGATTATTCTCAAACGAAGCAGGATCAGGATCTGCCCCATGTGCCGCCGCAGCCGCAGACTGCGAATGCCCTGCACAGATGGGACTGGTACAGGCATTAGGAGTATTTATCGATACGATCGTCATCTGCAGCTGTACCGCAATGCTGATGCTATTAGCACCACAGAGTATGACAGACGGTCTTACAGGAATGAGTCTACTTCAGACAGCTATGAACTACCACCTTGGAAGTTTTGGAGTCATCTTTATCGCCGTGATCCTTTGGATGTTCAGTTTCTCAACCTTCTTAGGAATCTTGTTTTATGCAAGATCCAATGTTGCATACTTATTTGGTGATAACTGGGCATCACAGACAGCATACAAAGTATTAGCACTGGTCATGCTCTTTATCGGAGGAATCCAGACTTATACCTTCGTATGGGACTTAGGAGACGTCGGAATCGGACTGATGACGATCTTCAATATCTTCATCCTGTACGCAATGTCGGGACAAGCGATCAAAGAATTGAAAGATTATGAAGCAGATAAGAAGAAAAATATAGAAGAAAGAGCGTTTTCCTTGCAGGAAGATGAATAAAAAAATGGGTGTCCCAACCAAGGACACCCATTTTTTAAACAAATAATTTCTTCCGAGTCCGAAAATAAGCCACCAAAACCATACTTCCAGTCAACACCCAGGAAATCGGATAGATCACCATCAAAAGCCTGTAATCATGGAACCAGTGACAAACCGTAGCAAGCCACACAAGTCTTAACACACAAGACCCAAACACAGTAAGGATCGCAGGGGTCATAGACCGCCCAAATCCACGCAGGCATCCACCACTGATCTCATAAGAACTTGTTAAACACTCAAACATCAAAACAAATAAGAAACGGATCACAGCATAACGATATACCGCAGGGTCACTCGTAAACAATCCAATAAAGAACGTACGGAATACAACAAAGATCGTACTAAGCACTCCACAGGAGATGACACTACACATCATACCAAGACGAAAGATCTTTTTACAACGCTCCTCATTCTTCGCTCCATAATTCTGCCCAGTAAACGTAACAACCGTCTGAGCAAATGCATTGACAAGATAATAAGCAAAATACTCATAATTAAGCTCCACCGCAGACCCAGCAATCCCAGCAGAACCAAAACTGTTGATCCCAGACTGGATACAAACATTCGCAAGCGAAAACACCATTCCCTGAAGTCCCGCAGGAACCCCGATCCTTAAGATCTTAGATACCGCATCACGATCGATCATCAAAGACTGAAAAGAAAGACGGATCGGAAGCTCCTCGTGCATCAGAAAATAAATGATCTGCGCAGCACTTACCGCATTCGCACCAACCGTAGCAAGACCAGCTCCAGCAACACCCATACGAAATACTACAACAAATAACAAGTTCAAAATAACATTCACAACACCAGACACGATCAAAGCATACATCGGACGACGCGTATCCCCGATACTACGAAGGATCGAAGCCCCAAAATCATACAACATAAAAAACGGCATTCCAAGAAAATAAATTCTCAGATATAAAGTTGCCAGATGAATGATATTCTTCGGAGCACCCATCAGTACAAGGATCGGATGCGCCACAAACTGTCCAAGCACAAGCAAAAACACACCACTTAACAAAGCGAGCGTAACCGCTGTATGTACCACACGAGGAACACGTTTCTTATCACACTGTCCAATATAGTTTGCAATCACAACATTTGAACCAAGTGAAATTCCAGAAAACAAAGTAACCATCAAAGAAATAACAGAACTATTACTCCCAACCGCAGCCAAAGCCTCACTACTCGCAAAACGCCCGACAACTGCAGTACCAACCGAATTAAAAAGCTGCTGTAAGATACTACAAGCAGCAAGCGGCATGGCAAATAATAAAATTTTATCTAACAAACTTCCATGAAGCATATCCATCTTACCGGACTGCTTAGATGAAGAATTCTTCATATAAAACTCCCTTCTATCTCCTGTGCCCAGTCACCTTAAGTTTTCAGTTTCGCAAGAAACTGAAAACTTAAGGTGACTGGGCACCCACACAACTCTCTTTTTAGCAGATACAATTCTAACTCTTTTTAAATAAATTATCAACAAAAGAAAATAACGAACCAAAAAAGATACAATCGAAACAGGCTCATAATGATATAATAAAGAACAAAACAAAAAGATAAGACATAAGAAAGAAGGAACACAACCCATGCAAATGAGCATATTACTATTTAAACAGATTGCCCAGCTATTCCTAATGATCCTAATGGGCTACATCATCGTAAAAACAAAACTATTAAAAGGAGAAGACAGCAAAGTCCTTTCAAAGATCATCCTATACCTGATCATCCCAGCAGTCATCATCAACGCATTTCAGGTAGATTACAGCCCAAACGTAACCAAAGGACTGATCACAGCCTGCATAGCATCCATTATCCTGCAGTTTTTACTACTCTTCGTAACCTACATCATGCAAAAAATGTTCCACCTAGACTCTGTAGAATTCACATCCGCCTACTACTCAAACTCCGGAAACCTGATCGTCCCATTAGTTACCTATATATTAGGCGGTAAATGGGTCGTATATGGCTGTGTATTCATGAGCGTCCAGTTATTCTTCATCTGGAGCCAGGGCAAAAACATGATCAGCAGGGAAAAAGGGATCAACCTAAAGAAGATCCTGTTAAACATCAATATGATCTCCGTATTCCTAGGAGTCATCCTATTCTTCACAAAAATAAGATTCCCAGAGATCATCAACAATACGCTCTCATCTGTAGGAGGCATGATCGGACCATTAAGCATGATCGTCACAGGAATGCTGATCGCTGAAGTAAACCTAAAAGATATCTTTACAAACAAGAGAGTCTATCTGGTAACAGTACTAAGACTAATCATTCAACCATTGATTGCATTAGTAGTCATTAATCTCTTAGGAATGAGAGGATGGCATCCACAAGGAGATAAGATAATTCTCATCACATACCTCGCAGCGATCACACCATGCGCATCGACTGTTACACAGATGTGTCAGGTGTATGGGAATGATTCGAAATATGCAAGTGCGATTAATGTTATGACTACGTTGTTATCTATAATTACCATGCCGGTGTTTGTTTATTTGTATCAGATGTAAAAATATTACAAAGAAAATATTTACAATCTATAAACTGGTAGTATAATAATTTAAAATACAATGCATTGATTATACATCATATTTGGTGTATAAAGGAGGGGGATTATATGCCATTTACAACAGTCAAAACAGAAGAGTTAATTGAAAATATGAAACAAAAAGATGCTGAATTTGCAAAACAATGGGATGAAAGCAGAAATGAGTATAAGTTGATACAAGAAATGATTAGAATCAGAAAAGAACAACATATAACACAAACACAATTAGCACAAATGACCGGAAATAAGCAACAATCAATATCAAGAATTGAAAAGAAATTAGTAAAACCATCTCTGGCATCATTTTGTAAGATTATTAATGCATTGGGATATGATTTGAAGATAGTCAAGAAATAAGTTGTTGTTGAACTATAGATTTGGAAAGACTGTGAATTTGCAACTAACAGTTTATTTTCAATAATCTTCAGTTTGTATACTTGAAAAACTACTGTCTGATATTATGTGAATTAATATCCAATATCGTATAACATACACGCCCACTAGTGGTTTCGAACACTGAAATTATTGAATATTATAAAAATGGTTATCTGTCGGCGACCGTAGGAACACGTCGCAGACAGATAACCATTTTTATAATATTCTACCAATAACTTCAGTTCATCAAACCATTATTTACTGTCTATAATACTCCAAAAATTCCCCAAGTTTCCCCATAGCATCTTCCAAAACTTCAATACGAGGCAGATAAACCACTCTGAAATGATCCGGATCCTTCCAGTTAAATCCACTACCATGCACGATCAAAAGCTTCTTCTCACGTAAAAGATCCAAAGCAAACTGCTCATCATTCGTGATATTAAACTTCTTCGTATCAATCTTAGGAAAGATATAAAACGCAGCCTTCGGTTTCACAGCAGAAATACCAGGAATATCACAAAGTGCCTTATAAACATATTCCCTCTGCTCATAAATACGTCCACCAGGAACAATATAATCATTGACACTCTGATGACCACCAAGTGCCGTCTGGACAACCGCCTGTGCAGGCACATTTGAACAAAGTCTCATATTAGAAAGCATATTAAGTCCCTCGATATAATCCTTTGCAACCGCCTTATTACCACTTAAGATCATCCAGCCAATACGGAAACCAGCAATCATATGAGATTTAGACAATCCGGAAAATGTCACACAAAATAGATCAGGAGCAAGAGAAGCAATGGATACATGTTCCTCTCCATCCATCACAAGACGATCATAAATCTCATCAGAGAAGATAATAAGCTGATGTTCTCTCGCAATATCAACGATCTGCTGTAAGACCTCTCTAGGATACAAAGCCCCAGTTGGGTTATTCGGATTGATCAAAACGATCGCTTTCGTTCTATGATTGATCTTCTTCTTAATATCCTCCATATCAGGATACCAGTCTGACTGTTCATCACAGATATAATGAACCGCCGTACCACCAGCAAGCGTAGCACAAGCTGTCCACAAAGGATAATCCGGAGAAGGGATCAAGATCTCATCCCCATCATCTAATAAAGCAGACATGGACAGATTGATCAGCTCACTGACACCATTCCCAGTATAAATGCTGTCGATATCAACATTTGGAAGGTGCTTAAGCTGTGCATACTGCATGATCGCCTTTCTCGCAGCGAACAATCCCTGAGAAGGGGAATATCCTTCGCAGTCAGTCAACTGATGTCTCATATCATAAATGACTTCATCCGGCGTTCTAAAACCAAATGGAGCAGGGTTTCCGATATTTAACTTTAAGATATTTGTTCCATCACGCTCCATACGATTCGCTTCATCCACAACAGGACCACGAACATCATATAAGACATTATCAAGTTTGCTTGATTTACTAAAATGACGAACAGGAGGCTTCTTATTGTCGGTCAGAGAAGAACGATCGATCTCAGGTTCAAAGAAATCTTCCTTAGAAGCATCACCAAGAAGCCATTCCTCCTCAACTTCCAATGTATCTGCAAGAAAATGAGCGATATCCGCACGAGGAAGAGTCTTTCCACTGACATACTGGCTGATATGGCTCTTTCCAACCTTTAACCCTGCCTGATCAGCAGCGTGTACTAGATCCACCTGTTTCATTTGTTTTTGCTCCATAGCAGAACGTAAATGCTCTGCAAATAGTTCTTTCTGATTCATAATACAGCTCCTTTATTAAGAAAAGTTCAATTTATATTTAAAAAGTTCAATTTGTTAAAACGATTATATCATAAAAGAAAAGAAAGTTCAATTTAAAATACACAAAAGTTCAAAAACGACAAAAATATACTTATTATAACAAAAAGTACAAGGAAACTTATTGAAATTTATGAAATTTATGATAACATGTAAAGAAGATTAATGAACAAGAATAAAAAAACTATATTATGGGGATTAGAAGAATATGGGAGTATCAAAAAGACAGATGCAGAATTTCCTGATCTATATACTTGATATGGTGGGATTGACTGCAGGATATTTTGTTGCAGTTTATCTGCGATTTGGAAATCTAAAAACAGCATATGGGTATATGAAAGCCGATACATATTTACGATGGATCATCGCAATGGCAGTTCTGACTTTTGTTTACTTGCTGTTCCACCCAAATCGCAGTTTTTTTAAGCGTAAAATTAAAGACGAAGTACGATGCGATTTCCAGACCGTGATTTTGACCGGAGCCGGAATGGCAATGATCGCAATGTTGATGGCAGATGCATCGAAGTATTCAAGATTCATTTATATGTTTACGATCGGATTTGAATTCTTCTATATGATTATCGTACATCGTCTGTACCGTAAGTACTGGTTGCGAAGAAGATCTAATCATTCATTTGCAAGAAAAATGATGCTGATCACAACCAGTGGTGAAGCAGAGCAAGTGATCACGAATATTATAAAGGAAAAAACATGGGATCTTTGGATCACAAGCCTTGTGATCATTGATAAAGATATGGTTGGGGAACAGATCTGTGGAATACCAGTCGTTGGATTTACATATCGAAGTATGTTTGAATACGCAGCAAGAAATGTTGTAGATGAAGTGTTTATCTACATTCCAAAAGAATATAAATATCCAGTTGCAATGACAATTCAGAATTTTGAGGATATGGGAATCAATACAAGTCTGAATATTCCTTTATTCCAGATCAATCAGAATCTAAATAAGACATTAGAAACTGTAGGACCATATAATGTTGTATCATTTTCTGGAAGAGAAGTTTCTTTATTTATGTTACTTCTTAAGAGAGCGATGGATATCCTTGGTGGACTGGTTGGACTTTTGATCACTGGAATCGCATTGATCTTTGTGGCACCAGCGGTGAAACTGGAATCTCCGGGACCATTATTGTTTTCTCAGAAGAGAGTTGGTAGAAATGGTAGAATATTTAAGATCTATAAGATCAGATCGATGTATCAGGATGCGGAGGAGCGTAAGAAGGAATTGATGGCTCAGAATGAGATGGATGGTCTGATGTTTAAGATGAAAGACGATCCACGAATTACAAAAGTCGGGAAGTTTATCAGAAAGACAAGTATTGATGAATTGCCACAGTTTTGGAATGTACTGAAAGGCGATATGAGCTTAGTAGGGACAAGACCACCTACAGTGGATGAGTTTGAGCAGTATAGTGCTTATCACAAGAAAAGACTTTGCAGAATTCCGGGGTTAACTGGAGTTTGGCAGGTTAGTGGTCGTAGTAATATTACGGACTTTGAAGAGATTGTGAAGATGGATGTTGATTATATTGAAAATTGGTCTCTTTGGTTGGATATTAAGATTATATTTAAGACGGTAAAACTTGTGTTTGCTAGTGATGGCGGAGCACAATAGTGAAAGGTAAATTAAAATAGGGAGATAAAAATGGCGAAAGATTTAAAAATTGCTGTTGCAGGTACAGGATATGTTGGTTTATCAATTGCGTGTCTGATTGCACAGCATCACAATGTATATGCAGTAGATATTATAGAAGAAAAAGTTGATTTAATTAACAATAAGAAATCACCAATTCAGGATGATTATATTGAAAAATATTTAGCAGAAAAAGACTTAAAATTAACTGCTACAATGGACGCTAAAGAAGCATACAGTGATGCAGATTTTGTTGTAATTGCGGCACCTACAAATTATGATTCTTCAACACGTAAGTTTGATACATCAGCTGTAGAAGCAGTCATTGATCTTGTAATGGAATACAATCCAGAAGCAATTATGGTAATAAAATCAACAATTCCAGTAGGATACACAGAAAATGTCAGAAAGAAAGCTGGAAGCAAAAACATTATTTTCAGTCCAGAGTTCTTAAGAGAATCAAAGGCTTTATATGATAATCTGTATCCAAGCCGTATTATCGTTGGAACAGATTTAGAAGATGAAAAATTAGTTGAAAAAGCACATGTATTTGCAGGATTACTTCAAGAAGGAGCAATCAAAGAAGATGTAGATACATTATTTATGGGATTTACAGAAGCAGAAGCTGTGAAACTGTTTGCAAATACATATTTAGCTTTACGAGTTGCATATTTTAATGAATTAGATACTTATGCAGAAAGTAAAGGATTAAATACAAAACAGATTATTGATGGTGTTTGCTTAGATCCACGAATTGGAACACATTATAATAACCCTAGTTTTGGATATGGTGGATACTGCCTGCCTAAGGATACAAAACAGTTATTAGCAAATTATGAAGATGTCCCTGAAAATCTGATTGAAGCAATTGTGGAAAGTAACAGAACACGTAAAGACTTTATCGCAGATCAGGTGCTTAAGATGGCAGGATATTATGATTATGAGAATCATGATGAATATGATGCAAATGCTGAAAAAGAGTGTGTGATTGGAATTTATCGTTTAACGATGAAGAGTAATAGTGATAACTTTAGACAAAGTTCAATTCAGGGTGTTATGAAGAGAGTGAAAGCTAAAGGTGCTGAAGTTGTTATTTATGAACCTACATTGAAGGATGGAGATACATTCTTTGGGTCTAAAGTTGTGAATGATTTAGATAAGTTTAAGAAAATGAGTCAGGCGATTATTGCAAATAGATATGATAGTTGTCTGGATGATGTCAGTGAGAAGGTTTATACTAGGGATATTTTCCAGAGAGATTAGGGTAAATATTTTATGAAAAACAAGAAGAATAAAAAAATAAAAATAGGTTTTGCAGCTTCATCAGGAGGTCATTATGAGCAATTGATGATGTTGAAACCACTGATGGAAAAATATGAAAGTTTTGTTGTGACAGAAAAAACGAAATACAATGCAAAAGCGGATGGAGAAAAGACTTATTATCTTAATCAAGTAAATCGTAAGGAAAAAGGATTTTTATTTGCGATGCTAATTAATATGGTAAAATCTTTGAAAATATATATCAAAGAAAAGCCAGATGTTATAATTTGTACAGGAGTATTGGCAATGATTCCATTATGTCTTATTGCTAAATTCTTTGGGAAAAAGTTGATATATATTGAATCATTTGCAAAAGTAACATCTCCAACGCAGACAGGTAAATTGTTATATAAATTTGCTGATCAATTTTATGTTCAGTGGGAAACAATGTTAGAAATTTATCCTAAGGCAATATATTTAGGCGGTATTTATTAGGGAGAAAAGAAAATGATATTTATAACTTTAGGATCTCAGAAGTTTCAATTTAATAGGTTGCTTAAAGCTGTGGATGATTTGGTGCAAAGAAAAATAATAAAAGAAGATGTCTTTGCACAAATTGGATATAGTGATTATCAGCCTCAAAATTATAGTTACAAAAAATTTTTAGATCGTGATGAGTTTGCAAGAATGGAAGAAAAATCTGAAATTGTAATAACACATGGAGGAACAGGAGCTATTATTGGAGCGGTAAAAAAAGATAAAAAGGTAATAGCGGTTCCAAGATTGGCTAAGTTTGGGGAACATGTTGATGATCATCAATTGCAATTATTAGATGAGTTTGAAAAAATGCAAATTATTGTGGCATGTTATGATACTGATAAATTAGAAGATGCATACCGATTAGTTCAAACTAAGAAATTGAAGAAATATAAGTCAAACCAAAAAAGAATTATTGATAGTATAGAAGAGTTTTTGACGGGCATTTAAATGTGAGTAAGGATATATTAATATGAAAAAAATTAAGGTATTGATGGTTGGAAATGATCCTTCTGTTAAAGGAGGAATTACTAGCGTTATACAACAACTTTTGGAATATGATTGGAATACAGTTGGAGTCGAAATGAAATTTATTCCGACTTATGTGGATATAAATGCAATAAAAAAGATTACTTTTTTTATAAGTGCATATGGAAAAATTAAAAAATATATAAGGAAAAACAAACCGGATATAGTTCATATACATATGTCATACAGAGGAAGTTTTACTAGAGCCAAAATGATTCAACAATTATGTATGAAAAATAAAATCCCGACAGTAGTTCATTTGCATGGATCAGAATTTAAAAAATGGTTTGATGAATGTAATGAGAAGAAACAAAAAGAAATAAGACAGTTCATGAAACAAACGGGAGCTTTTGTTGTTTTAGGAGAAAAATGGAATAGTACAATTAAGAAAATAGAAAAGAGTACTAAGACTGTAGTTTTAAGTAATTCAGTAAGAATTCCGGTGGAAAAAGTAAAATGGAATGATGAATTTAAAATTTTATTTTTAGGGGTGCTAATTAAACGAAAAGGTGTTTCTGATTTGCTAAAGGCAATAAAAATTTTAGAGGATGAAGATAAAAGTAGTAATTTAAAATTTATTATTGCAGGGGGCGGCGAGGAAGAAACAACATTAAAAAATGAAGTAGAACAATTAAAAGTTAATAAATTAGTTGAATTTGTTGGATGGATTAATGGGGATAAAAAGAAAGAGTTATTAAAAAATAGTCAGATGTTAGTGTTGCCTTCATATAATGAAGGATTACCTATTGCGATATTAGAAGCAATTAGTTATGGAATGCCAGTTGTTTCAACCAATGTTGGAGATATAGCGTCTGCTGTTGAAAATGATAAAAATGGATATCTAATTGAACCTGGAGATGTTGAATCACTTGCTAATAGCTTAAAAAAAATATTTGAAAATAAAGAAAAATATATGGAAATGTCTAATGAATCAAGAATGATAGCTGAGTGCAGATTCAGTGATGAAAAATATTTTTATGATGTAAAAAGCATTTACTCAACATTATTTGAATGTTTGCAGGAGGTTTAATGTGAAAAAAGAAGAATATTTAGTTAGTGTGATTTTACCAATATATAATGTCGAGAAATATTTAAATAAATGTATTGAAACAGTAGTAAATCAGACGTATAAAAAATTGGATATTATATTAGTTGACGATGAAGCGAAAGATTCTTCACCAGAAATCTGCGAAATGTGGAAAAAGAAAGATGAAAGAATTACAGTTATACATAAAAAAAATGGAGGATTGGGGTTAGCAAGAAATACAGGATTAGAATATGCAAAAGGTGAGTTTGTAGTTTTTGTTGATTCAGATGATTTTTTAGAAAATAATGCAATAGAGAAATTATTAATTCAAAGGGATAATGCGGATACAGTATTGTGTGGTCATAATGTATATTATGGTAAAAATAATATTGAAAAAAAACATATAAAATATGCTGGCGAAAAGTTTGATGGTGAAAAAGTAAAAGAGATATTACTTGAAATGATGGGAAGTCTTCCGGAAGAAAATGACGATATAGCATTACCGGTTTCCGTATGGCACGGGATTTATTCAATGGATATCATAAGGAAAAATCATATAAAATTTCCATCGGAGAGGGTGTTTATTTCTGAAGATATGGTATTTGATATTGATTACTTTAGTCATTCAAAAAAAGTAAAATTTATAGATGATTGTTTATATTACTATAGAAAAAATAATGAAAATTCGTTAACTTCTGTATATAATCCAGAGCGATTTAAAAAGGAAATAGATTTATATTTGGAGTTAAATAGGAAATTGTCAGAGATTTATTCTAAAGAAAAATATATTTTGAGATTACAAAGAACTTTTCTTGGAAGAACTAGATCGTGTATTGTTAGAGCGGTTAAACAGACACAGAAGCCGTTAGAGGAAATAAAAAATATTTGTAATAATGAGAAAGTGATGGAGATTTTAGAAAATTATCCATTTCAAAGAAATAAGAAGAGTTTAAGTTTTTTTAATTATTGTATTAAAAAGAAATATGTGCATTTACTATATATTATGGTGAGATTAAAAGAAAAAAGATAAAATTATATTTATAAAATACATGAAAGGATATATAGTTTATGAAGAAAATAAAAAAATATTTTGAATACATACAAACATTAGTATATAGAAAAAAACATGAAAGTAAAGCAAAATATTTTGAAGAAAATATAAAATATATGTTTGAACATTGCAAAGACACTGATAAGTTAATAGTTGTTTTTAGTGCTTGTACAAGAGCAGGGATTCCAGCTAGATATAATTATGTCAGAACATTAAAAAATATAAATTGTAATAAATTGTTTATTTTAGATGATTTGGGTGAAGATAAGCGAGGAAGTTACTATTTAGGAAGATATCCAGAATATAATTTTGAAAAAGCAGTTGAGCAATTATTGAATAACATAATAAAGAAATATAGTATAAAAGAAGTAGTATTTTGTGGAAGCTCAAAAGGAGGCTATGCAGCTTTAAATTTTGGAATAAAATATAATCAATCTATAGGGAAGGGAATAATTATAGGAGCACCTCAATTTTGGTTAGGACAATATTTAAGTGCACCAGCTAACGAAACGACTCTAAATGGAATAAAGGGAGAATATAAAAAAGAAGAAGTTGTTTTAAATTTAGACAACCATTTAGAAAGCAAAATAAAAAAATATTCCGACGAAAAAAAACAAAATATTTATATACATTTTTCAGAAAATGATCATACATATAAAGAACACATTGTTGATTTATGTTCTTTGTTGGAGAATTATGGATATAAATTATTGGAGAATAGAGAAAAATATGAAAATCATGGAGATGTAAGCTTATATTTTCCTTCATTTATGATAAAGACATTAAATAAAATTTGGGAATTTTATTAAATGATAGATAAAATTATGAAGAAAAAGGAAAATTGATATGGAAATTAAAAATAAAAAACAATTAAATTTTATTTTAGAGAGTGAAAAACAATTATATTTAAATAAGGATGGAAAAATAAAATTTTTGCTCAAGAAAGTTAAAAGAGAGCCAATTTATTATTCATGGAAATATGTAGCAACTATGAGAAAAGCCAATTTCTATTATGGAATTAGAAGAAATAGTATTTTTTCAGCGATTATGTATTTATATTATATAAGAAAAATGAATGCAATTGGGAGAAAAAATGGAATAGAATGTGGGGAACATGTTTTTGATGAAGGATTAAAGATTTTTCATACGCAAGGAATAGTGATTAATGGTAATTGCAAGATAGGAACGAATTGTAGATTATATGGTAATAACTGTATTGGAAATGATGGAATTTCACCAGAATGCCCGACAGTAGGAGATAATGTTAAAATTTGTGTAGGAGCAAAAATTTTAGGAAACGTTGAAATTGCAGATGGTGTAGTAGTTGCAGCTGGAGCAGTGGTGGTAAATTCATGTAATGAAAAAAATGCCATTTTAGCTGGAATACCAGCAAAAATTATTGGATATACAGATAAGACATTTTTATCATAATCTCAGAGAAAGGATTTTTATGAAGATTCGATTAGGTATAAAAGCATCATCAAAAGGTGCTAGATATGTCATATATACATTGATATATAATATGTTTTCTTATATTTTAGTGTACACAATAGGTTTTCCTAGAACCATGTTATATATAGGAGATATGTTAACTATAATTACTTTTATATTTGCTTTAATGAAGCAAAAAAAGAAGGTGACGATTCCTGATGTAGTATTAATCATGTTTTTATGTATGATTTTAAACTTATTCAGTTCAATATTAAATAATGAAAACGTACTATTGATTGTATGGGGAATTCGAAATAGTTGGAGATATTTTATTTATTTTTATTCGTGCTATGTTTTCTTAAAGATTGAAGATATAGATTATATAATGTCAATTATATGGAAGATTTATTATATATCGATTCCATTGGTTACGATAGAAAGATTCTTTGTTAGTTATCCACCTACAACAATAATAGGTGATATGATAGGTGGAATTTTTTGGAATTATCCAGGGTGTAATTTACCATTTAATGCTATACTTTGTGTTTGTATTGCAGATATTTGTTGGGAATTTTTTAATAATAAAATTAATATTTTAAAATTTGCGCTTGTATGTGTAGCAGGATTATATATGTCAGCATTGGCTGAATTGAAAGTGTTTATTGTAGAGTTTATTTTTATAGTATTGGTATTAGCAATTCTACAGAAGGTAAATTGGAAGAAGATTATAGTTTTAGTAATTGGAAGTTTAATATTTTCTCAAGCAATATCATTTTTTGTAGCAATTAATGGATCTGGAAGTTATGATTATTCAGCCATTTTTTCAGTACAAGGATTTATGGATTATTTGACAAGAGATTCTGGATATAATGGAGATGGGGATTTGAATCGATTGACAGGGGTGTCTATTATTGCACAAAGTATTTTTAAGAAGGATTTAATTCATATATTATTTGGACTTGGACTTGGAAATGCAGAATATACAAATTTTTTCACTTCAGTTTTTTATAATCAATATAGCAGATTAAACTATCAATGGTTTCATATGATATGGATGTTTATTGAGACTGGAATTATAGGAGTAATAGCATATTTAAGTATTTTTATTAAATCGTTAATAGAGGCATTTAAAGTAAAATCAAGTGATAAATACGTTGCTATTTCAAAAATTTTAATCTTGATAATGTTTATATTATTTGTATATAATATTTCTCTTAGATCTGAGTCAGCAGGATATTTGTTATTCACAATTTTATCGATACCTTACATATACAAAAGAAATGAAAGAAGAAAGGAAGATTATAAATGATACCTAAAATTATACATTATTGCTGGTTTGGAGGAAATCCTATCCCAGAAAAAGATCAGAAATGCATTAATAGTTGGAAAAAATATTGTCCAGATTATGAGATAGTGGAATGGAATGAAAAAAATTATGATTTAAATAAAAATAAATATATGATGCAGGCATACAAAGAACAAAAATGGGGATTTGTTCCAGATTATGCACGTTTTGATATCATTTATACTCAAGGTGGTTTTTATTTAGATACAGATGTTGAATTAGTAAAATCCTTAGATGAATTAAGAAATAATAATGGGTATATGGGATTTGAAGGAAAAATATGGGTAAATGGCGGAATTGGTTTTGGAGCAGAAGCCGGTAATAAAACGATAAAAGGTTTAAGAGATATGTATGATGAATTATCTTTTTACCAAAAAGATGGAACTTTAAATTTAAAACCTAGTCCATATTATATAACAGAGTTTTTAGAATCAAAAGGTTTACAACGAAACGATAAAGAGCAAATTGTAGAGGAATTAAAGATATATCCATCTGATTTTTTTGCAGCAAAAGACTATGAAACTGGGAAATTACACTTAACAGAAAATACGGTAAGTATTCATCAATACAATGCTTCATGGATGAGTCCAAGAAAAAAAAGAGCACGAAAAATAAAAAGATTACTTGGAGAAAATACATTTAATAAGTTAATTAAAATAAAATCATTTTTGAAAGGTTAGGTCATAGTAAATATGAAAAAGATATGTTTTTTTAGTGGTGATATTTCCAGATCTGGTGGAACTGAAAGAGTGGGAACAATTATTGCTAATAAACTTTCTGAAAAGGGATATGATGTGAGAATTCTTAGTATGTGGGATTCTGGAAAACCATTTTTTTTTGTAGATGAAAATATACAAGTAGATTATCTATTGAATCGTACTAGAGAGGGAAAATTATATAGAACAGTAATTTATCCAATTATAAAATTAAAAAAATATATTGTTGAAAATGATATAGACATTATGATAGATATAGATACATTATTATCATATTATACAACTAGGGCTATACAGAGAACAAAATGTAAGCTGATATCATGGGAGCATTTTAATTACTGGGCAATGGATCGATTGGGTGAGCCTAAAAGATATAAGGCTAAAAAGTTAATAAAAAAGTATGCAAGTGCTATGGTAGTCTTAACAGATGAGGATCGCATTATGCATAATCAACAGTATGAATTACCAGAGAATTTTGTAGAAACAATTAATAACCCATGCTTATCAAATGTTAAAGTAGACTATAAATTTGAAAATAAAACTTTTGTGTCAGTAGGACGTTTAACTTATCAAAAAGGATACGAGAAATTATTAGAAGCATGGTCAATGATAGAGAACGATATACCAGATTGGAAGTTAATTATAGTAGGAACAGGTGAACTTGAAAGAAGTTTGAAGGACAAAAAAAATGAAATGAATCTAAAAAATGTTTTTTTTCCAGGACATACAGATAATGTGGGGGATTTTTATAAAGAAGCATCGGCATATGTACTATCATCTGTTTATGAGGGGTTTCCAATGGTAATATTAGAAGCACAATCTTATGGTTTGCCAGTTATTTCATTTGATTGTAAAACAGGTCCAAAGGATTTAATCGAAAATAATAAAACAGGTTTTTTGGTTAAAGCTGGAGATTCAAAAGAACTTGCACGAAAAATGTTAAAATTTACAAAAGATGAAAAAAGTGCTGTGCAAATGTCTAATAGGGTACGACAAAATATTCAAAAGTATAATTTAGAAACAATTATTTTAAAATGGTGTAAATTGATAGATAGTTTACTTAGATAAGAGCATTATAAATCGAAAGGGAATATAGATAAAAATGAAAATTGAAAGAACTCAAAATGCAAAAATAAATATAATATTTGGAACAATTTACAAAGTTTATCAAATTGTTATTCCGTTTATAATGCGTACTTTGATGATATATGAAATGGGCATGGAGTATGCAGGGCTAAATAATCTATTTACTTCAATTTTCCAAATATTAAATTTGGCAGAACTTGGAATAGGGGCAGCATTAACGTATAGTATGTATAAGCCTATTGCGGAAGATAATACAGAAGAAATTTGTGCATTATTAAAATTATATAAAAAATGTTTTTTTGTAATAGGATGTGTTGTTGCTTCTTTAGGAATATTATGTGTACCATTTTTGGGCATTCTTGTGAGTGGAAACATACCGGGAAATTTAAACATGTTGATACTTTATTTAATGTATCTTATAAATACTGTATTATCATATTGGCTATTTTCATATAAAAAAAGTTTACTTTATGCACATCAACGTAACGATGTTATTAGTAAAGTTATGTTATTTACATCGACAATTCAATTTGTTTTACAAGCATATGTTTTAGTTTTTATGAAAAATTATTATTTATATTTGGCATGCTCTATTTTCGCTCAAATTTTACAAAATATTATTTGTGCAATATTAACACAAATAATATATCCGAAATATAAACCAGAGGGTAGTTTGGATATAAAAACAATAGCGGATATTAAGAAAAAAGTTCAGGGACTTATAACTAATAAAATAGGTGGAACAGTGTTACGTTCTGCGGATTCTGTTGTTATTTCATCTTTTTTGGGATTATCGATTTTGGCAGTTTATCAAAATTATTATTTTATTTTAACAGCAATTATTAGTATATTTAGTATTGTGTTTGAATCATGTGTTGCAGGTGTAGGTAATAGTTTAATAGTAGAAACATCAAAAAAAAATTATGAAGATTTAAAAACGGTAACATATATTGTAGGGGCATTAATATGTGTTAGTTGTGCTTGCTTTGTAGCATTGTATCAACCATTCATGATTATATGGGTGGGAAAAGAATATTTAATGGAGTTTTCATTAGTTGTTTGTTTAATTATATATTTCTTTTTGTATGAAATTGATCAATTAGTTGGGTTATATAAGGATGCAGCAGGAATTTGGTATTCTGATAGATATCGTACTGTTATCTCAGCAATAGCAAATTTGGTTTTAAATATTGTTTTAGTGCAGTATATTGGTTTGTACGGAGTATTATTATCAACAATATTGGCACTTTTAATTATTGATTTACCGTGGTTGTTGAGAAATGTTTTTAAGACGATTTTTTTAGGTCAATCATTGATAGGATATATAGCTGAATTGTTAAAAATAGCTTTATATGCGTTTATTTCGTCAATAATTACATATGTAATTTGCAAAAATATTATATATGGTGGGATTTTAGGATTGATAATAAAATTGATTATAGCTGTTATTATTTCTGTAGGAGTATTTTGTATTGCTGAATTCAGAAGTGCACAGTTTAATAAGTGCAAAAGGATTTTATTATCTATGTTTAGAAAAGGAAAAAATAATGCTTAATACAATAAAACATATAAAAATAATACTCAATAACAAAGCGAGCCTAATAAAAACTATTTATTACAATTTTAAGTATTTACCATTAAAACAGGCCAGTAAATTGCCAATGATAATTTTTAGAGGAGTTAGTATTTCTGGAAAAGGTAGGATAGTGCTTAAAGATTTAAATAAAATGGAACAATATTCTATTTATGTAGGTGGAAGAGCATTACAATGGATGCCTAGTGAAAAAATATGTCATACAGTATGGAAAATAGATGGCGTTTTGCAATTAGGAAAAAGTTTTTATTTTGGATGTGGAGGAGCGATAGAAGTTGGAGAAAATGGAGAACTTCGATTTGAAGAAAATTTTAATTCGACAGGGAAATGTACAATTATATGCAGAAATAATATTCAATTCAAAAAAGATGTTTTAGTATCATGGAATACATTAATTATGGATTCAGATCAACATACTTTATTGAATGAGAATGGAATAGGAATTAATTTTGATGATTCAATTGTAATAGGGAATCATGTGTGGATTTCATGCAATGTGACTATTTTGAAAAAATCATACATCAATGACAATTGTGTGGTAGGATGTAATTCTTTGATACAGAAAAAATATAATGAAAAAAATGTTGTAATTGCAGGAAATCCAGCTATTGTATGTAAAGAAAAAATAAATTGGTCGTATGATAAGCCAAAAAAGAATTTTGTAATAAACTAATTAATGCGTAAAGGAAGTAAGCGATATGATCAATATGATATTAGAACAAACGTCTAAGCAACCTCATACTGGTATGTTGGTGGCAGGTGCAATGGAATTAGAAAAGCAAGGACTGTTAAATTTAAAAATTATAGAAAGTGTGGAAAATAAATTAGATTCTGCAATTGGTGTTACAAAAGTAGTAATTAATGGAAGTGTTTGTTATTTTGATTATGCTGACGGATATTCCGATTGTATAGAATTAAAGAAATCGTTATTGAAAGAAGCAGACTTTTACTTTAGAAGAAGTTATTCGGATAAATATAATTCAATGCTTTTTTCAGAATTTCAAAATAAGATATATCCACTTGGTATGAATTATTATGTTTATGCTCAAAATCAAAAAATATTATTTGACAATCGGCCATTATGGAAAAGAAAACTGAGAAAATTATTGAGATATAAAGAAGATAATGATTTTACTATAGACATTTTTGAAAAGAAAGCGGATTATAAAAAAACAAATCCTACAGTTTTATTTTACACACGACTATGGGGAGAAGAATCAGAAGATAACAAGATTGATGAAATGAGAATAAATATTATACGTGCATTAAAGGAGAAGTATGGTCAATTATTTAGGGGGGGTATACCAAAATAACATTTCAGAAAAAATTTGTCCAGATCTAATTGTGTCTAAGAAAGAAACAGATAGATATACCTATATACATAATATGAAAAATTCGGATATCTGCATTGGGACAATGGGATTGGATGAATCAATAGGTTGGAAAACAGCAGAATATATAGCAGCTAGTAGAGCAATAGTACATGAAAAATTCCATTTTTTTGTTCCGGGTGGGTTTTGTAAAGAGAAAAATTATCTAGAATTTTCATCAGTGGAGGAATGTCTGGATAATGTACAGTTGTTGATGGATAGCCCTGATTTATTATATAATATGAAAAAAGCTAATCAAAAGTATTATGAAACATGGTTAAGACCAGATAAGCAATTATGGAATGCTTTACAGATTATAATTAATAATTGAATAAAAATATGAAAAAATTAAAAACGGATTTACTTTTGTACAAAAGAAGTTTCTATATTATAAGGGAGAAAATACGAATGAATACAACACTAATCATCATGGCAGCCGGAATCGGCTCCAGATTTGGAGAAGGAATTAAACAGTTAGCCCAGATGGGACCAAACGGAGAGATCATCATGGATTATTCCATTCATGATGCAAAAGAAGCAGGATTTAACAAAGTAGTCTTCATTATCCGCAAAGACATTTTCAAGGAGTTCGAAGAGATCATCGGAAACAGGATAAAAGAACAGATCGATGTTGAATATGTATTTCAGGAACTTGATGATCTGCCAGAAGGTTTTGAAGTACCAGAAGGAAGAACAAAACCATGGGGAACAGGACAGGCAGTGTTATGCTGCAAAGATGTAGTGAAAGAACCATTTGTGATCATCAATGCAGATGACTATTATGGAAAAGAAGCATTTGTGAAACTGCATGATTTCTTAGTATCCGGAGAAGACCTTGGAAGAGAATTTACCATGGGAATGGGCGGATTCATTTTAAAGAACACATTAAGCGATAATGGAACAGTGACCAGAGGAGTCAGTGTTGTCGATGAGAATGGTTTATTAAGCCAGGTACATGAGACAACAGGAATCGAAATGGGAGAAGACGGACAGATCAAATGCGACAGCGAAGAAGTACAGAAATGGATCAGTCCAGAAGATAAAGTATCCATGAACATGTGGGCAGGATATCCAGAATTTTTGGATTTCTTAGCAGAGGATTTCAAAGATTTCCTTGCAAATGTGGAAGAAGGAGATTTAAAGAGCGAATATCTGTTACCGAATATCGTGGACAAGCTTTTGAAAGAAGAAAGAGCGAACGTGAAGGTGTTGGAGACACAGGATCGTTGGTTTGGAGTTACATATAAGGAAGATAAAGAGACTGTGCAAGAAGCTTTTAGAGAGTTGATTGCTGATGGAGTTTATGCGGAGAAGCTTTGGGAGTAGATGAATAGGTGGTAGCCAATAGGATGTGGTTTTTGTTAGGATCATGTTTTATTGGCTATGTTTAGTTATAGATACAAGGAATGGTAGGGAGTAGCGTATGGAGTTATTATATTTATATATAAAAAGATATGATAATGTATTTGAAAATCAGCAAATTAATTTTTCTTCAAATTATAATATTGAATATAAAGATGGATGTTTGAATATTGAATATAAAGATAATAATATGAAAGGTTATTATGGAGATAATATAAAAAATATCACTCTACTTCATGGAAAAAATGGTGCTGGAAAATCTACATTATTAGATCTTTTAGGTATGAGACTAGATGATAGAAGAAGAAATTCACATAGAAAAGAAAATAGGAGATCCTATTTTTTGATGTATCATTTATATGATAATTATTATGGTTTTGAGTTTTCTGATTCAAGTTACATTGAAGGTGATCAGAAAATAACAAATATAAATATGCACGGAATAGAAGTAAGACAATCGTTATATAAACCATGGGTTAGTCTAATTTTTTCATTAGAAGATAATAAATTAGTATACAAAAATAACTTTTTTAAAAGATGGATGGAAGAAAACGGAGAGAGAGCAGAAACTAGATATGCTTATATTACAGAAGATAAATATAATAGTAGGATTAACAGCAATTTTGTAAGTGAAGATGATGGTGAGTACATATTTGCTAGAAAATATTATATAAATGGAATTTGTTATGAGTATTTGTATAAATATTTAATATATATGAAAAATAAAGATGAATTTTGGCGTTTAAATAAAAATATTGATATAGTAAATATTATCAAAGATGAACTTAGTGTGTTTAGAAATGAGATAGACGATGAAACAGAGGAATATTTAGATGAAAAAATAGATGAGTTGGATAAGATATTAAAAGATTCTTTAAATTTAGATGAAGAAAATATTAAAGCAGAATTTATTAGCAGATTTTATATTGAGTTAATAGAATATTATTTTCTTAATAGATTTTCTGGATGGATATGGAATCGAGAACCAGAATCAAGAGGAATTGATATTTTACAAGAGAAATACGAAAAATTAGTTTCGCGTATTGAAACTATGAGTGAGGATGAAGAGTGTTTTGATGAAATATTAAATTATGTATTAAACAAAGTTGATACAGAGGCACGACGTACAGTACAAACTAATGAACAGATGGCTATTTCAGAAATGTTAAATGTTATAAAAGAATTACCAGAGAAGTATTTTAAGACTAACAGAAAAATCAGAATTGATTGTAATGAACCAATAGAAGAAAAAGTATCAAATTTATTAAGAGTATATGATTTTATTTATAGAGGAAAAGATAATGAAGGTAGCATAAATACGATTGATAATGTTTTAGGGATTATAGTTCCTGAGATGTCAGAAGGGCAAAGAGTTTTTCTAGACATTATATCTAAAGTAACTTTGGCTGTTGATGAAATTGAAAATGGTGATAATATTGTATTGTTAATAGATGAACCCGACAGAGCAATTCATCCAGAGTTAGCTAGAAATTTCATAGATATTTTATTAAGGAATTTGAATGAGTGTCAAGAAAGAACAATACAAGTTGTACTATCAAGTCATTCGCCTTTTATTGTAACAGATATATTACCAGAAAATGTTTATGCAATAACAAGAGAAGAGGGTAATAATAAAAGCATTATAAAACAGAAGCAGGATACATTTGCAACAAATATATATTATCTGTTGATGGATACGTTTATGCTTGAAAATACATTTGGAAAATATTCATATGATAAAATAAAAGATGTGATAAAGAGATTAAAATATGATGAAATTGAAGAACAAGAATTAAATTCAATAAAAGATTTTATTGATAGGATAGGTGAAAAAACAGTAAGAAAAAAATTATTAGAATTATATTATGCGAAAGACAGGCGATATGTGGAGAAACAAAAAATTTCACAAGAAATATTACATATAGATGACGAAGAGAAGTTAAGAAAAATAAAGAGGATTTTGGATGAATAAAATACCAATGACTGAGAAGCAAAAGAATCAGATTGAAGAAATATACTGGAAATGGTTTTCAAAAAGACATTTAAAAACTTTTATGGAAATAATAGAACAAGATACGACCTTAAAAAAGATAATAGATGAAGATCTAAATATTACAAAAGATAGCATAAAAGCTTTTTTGTTGGCAGATACAAAAAAGTTAGCAGATATAAAAAAGAATATTGATGATTATGCAGATGATATTAACGATGAATCGAAAAAATTTATATTAAAGAGATATGGTAATTTTAGAAAATCACAAGCAGCCAAGATTGTAGATGTACTTGGAATTCTAACTTGTCCATATTGTAATCAGAATTATATTAATATAGTTTATGATAAAGAAGGAAAGTTACAATTCAGAGGTGATTTGGATCATTATTACAATAAATCTCAATATACAGCGATGGCGATTTGCTTATATAATTTGATACCTGCCTGTAAAGTTTGTAATCAAATAAAATCTAAGACGGATAAAAAGATTCAAAATCCATATGATTCATCTTATAGTAGTAAGATTAGATTTAAAACAGAATTTGATGATCAAGGGGATATAGATTATCTGCAAGGTAAGTCTCAAAATTTTAATATTGTAATAGATAAGACAAATATATTAGAGACGGACAATAATGAGATGGATCTTTTTGAATTGGAAGAGCGATATAATAATTTAAAGAGGAATGCACAAGAAATTATCATAAAAGCAAAAGCTTATGATATTCAATATAAGAAATTTTTAGAAGATAAATTTGATATAGATGGAGAAGAACTAGAAAAATATATTTTTGGGTATACGGATAAGCATATAGATAGGGAATTATCTAGGTTTAATAGGGATATTATGAAGGAATTTAGAGAAAGTTAAGGAATAATTAAAATGGATGATAGAAGCTTTAAAATAACGCTAATTAGAGCACTTGAACATAAAGCGGATGCAGATACGGAATTTGGAACAGATAAAATGAGGGAAGTAATTATGACTCTTCCGCGCTGTAATGTCTATATTGAAGAAACGGGTTTATTTACAGGACGTGAGTGGAATACATATTGTTCAATCCTTCATATACAAGCACCAATAGATAAACAGGATTCTTTTATTGCTGAACGAGAAAATATTTTAGATATAGCAGAGAGAATCTATGGGAAACAAGGTGACAATTATTTAACCAATGTGGATATTGGTATTTTAATTGAACATTATGAGGTTGTAGATTTTTCTTCAATTTCATTAACAGAAGTAATTGGTAAAGCTATTGCTGATGCTGAATTACTAATGGAGCAGGGGCAGTATGATTCCGCATTTGATAGAATACATACTGCGTTTCATGGATATTTGAGAAAAATTTTGGATAATAAACGAGTTACTTATGAGGAATCTGATACATTAAGCCAGTTATATACTAAATTGCATACAGAAGTTAGTGAAAATATTGGTTCTAATGAAATTGCTGAATTAGTAAAAAAGTCGTTACGTAGTGCTTCTGGTGTGATTGCAGCAATCAATGAGATGAGGAATAGGCATTCTTTGTCGCATCCGAATGATGATTTGTTGAAAAAAAGAGAAGCTGAATTTGCAATAAAACTAATAAAAGATATGTCAGATTATATTAACGATATTATTTAGTAAAACGAGCATTCTTAAGTCCCCGGGACATAAGAAATCAGTCTACAAAATAAATTATTATGTTTAATGGGAAAATATAAAAAAATTGAAAAATTAAGTTCAGTTTTTGCAAAAAGAGCTTCCATATTACAAGGGAGAAAATAATGAAAGAATATATTAATAATGCAGTAAAAAAATAGTAAACGCGCAATAGCACGTACCTTTTTTTATTAAAATTACTCTGCTATCATTATCCTATACAAAATATAAAAAGTCAAAAAAGTTAAGTACTTAACTTTTTGTACTTGGATAGGAGATGATCACATAAAAACTCAACCAAGTTTAGTTGCTTCACAAGTCCGACTTCAGCAATGGGCCAGACAGATCCATGAATGCAAATCACGTCCGGCAGGCATGAAAGTTGAAACATGGTGCAGCCAAAATGGAATCACAAAGGCTAACTACTATTACAGACTCCGCCGTGTCCGTAAAGCTTATATTGAAACAACTCAGAGTTCTGAAACTACTTTTGTGGAACTTCCTGTTATGTCTGAATCAGAAAAATCTGAAAAACAGGAGTCAAAAAACCTGCCTGTGGCACGGATCCATACTGCTGACAATCTGTCAATTGATATTTTTTCTTCTATATCTGCAGAACAGATCCAGTCGCTGATAGGAGTCATGGATTTAAAAAGATCTATGTTGCCACAGGTTACACAGATCTAAGACGTGGGATTGACGGACTGGCAACGATCATCCGTTTCCAGTTCGATCTGGATCCATTTGACCGGGATACACTGTTTCTTTTCTGTGGAAGACGGAGTGACCGGATCAAGGCACTGCTCTGGGAAGGTGATGGATTTCTTTTAATGTACAAGAGACTTAATATCGGTGCGTTTAACTGGCCACGGTCCGCAGATGAAGCTGTTGAGATCTCACAGGAAGAGTATGAGCGACTGATGCAGGGCTTTGAAGTGATCGCAAAACGTCCGATCACAGAAATGAAACATCCACCGACAGAACTATAGTTCTTGTGCAATCTGCTGATCTTTCAAAAAGTTTTTATGGATAAAACGCAAAGAAAAAGATCTATACAGAAAGATCATCCACAAAGATCTGATATACTGCATTTTTCTGGTCAAAAAATATCAGATCTGTTTCAATATTGTGGACAGCCGTATGAAAAAGCCAGTAGTTTCTGACTTTCTCATAGAGTTATCCACCGTCAGAATGACGAATGAAGGGAACTTAAGGATTCGCAAAAAACATCTGTATCTGCTATAATCAGAGTAAGAAAAGGAGAACTCTGAATGGCATTTAAATATACAGAAGATCAACTGAATAAGATGGATAAGGCACTCCTGATCGAACTGTTTCTCGGATTACAGGATCAGATGGAAGAACTGACAAAGGAAACCCATGCACTGAACCAGAAGATGCAGCTTCTTATGGAACAGGTGGTTCTGGCAAAACATCATCGTTTTGGAAGATCTACCGAACGTATGGAGGATACGACACAGATCAGCTTTATGGAGATCGATGCAAGTGAACGTGCGATCCGTGGATTCTGTATCGGGAGAAAGAACTGGCAATTGATCGATACGATCCGTGGAGCTGAGAATTCAGCGATCATCTACAGTATTGCAGAAACAGCCAAAGCAAATGATCTGAAACCATATGAATATTTTGAACATTTGCTGACAGAGATTCCAAAACATATGGAAGATACCGATCGTTCATTTTTAGATGACTTACTTCCGTGGTCAGAAAAGTTACCAAAAGAGATCAAAAAGACAAACAAGAGATCATGAAAAAATGATCTTTTGTTTGTCTAGGTACGTGCTATTGTGCGTTTACTTTTAATGGGGAAGGAGATAAGTATATGAGATGGAATAAAGTTGACTTACCGCATAAAGGATGGACAGAAATTGGAATGGAGGATTTAGGAGAAAATACGGAGTTTGGGGAAGAAATAGAATATGAGCAATGTGAGATGTGCGGAAATGAAAAAATTCGATATGTGCATATTATGAAACATCCAGATGTTGATGGAGAATTACATGTAGGATGTATATGTGCATCGAAGATGACAGATGATTATGTAAATCCAGAAAAAAGAGAAAGAGATTTGCGAAATAGATCAAATAGAAGAAAAAATTTTATGAAACAAAGATGGAATGTGCATCCTAGAAGTGGAAATTATGTATTACGATATAAAGGTGAAAATATAACAATCATGAGAAGTAAATACGGACAAGGCTGGGGTGTTATTTTTCGTGGAGAAAATCAATGGCAATATCATGGGAGAAAGATATATGATTTGAATACAGCAAAATTAGTAGCGTTTAATCTCTTTGATGAACTTCATGGCTCTATAGATGAACTTCAACCTTATTGGAATCAAGAACGTTGGATATATCGTTAGAGTGAAGAGGGTACATATGAAAGAAAAAATTTATTGTAATTGGCTGAAAATATCGTCATGTATAATAATTCTTGGAATTATTCTTGATATAGGAGTCGGATTAACTGGTGTGTCACAATTTACTGTGACTGAATCATATATGGATTACATTTTTGCAGCTATAGTGTCGGTTGGATTACTTAGTTTTTCTATAATTGCATTAGTTGCAGGTATTTTACAAGAAAAATTCTATGGATATAAATTAAGAGAATTGTTGACGTTTGATGGAGTGAAAAAACGTATTAATCTAAGAAGATATATAAGAACATCGCTTTTACAGATTGTATTAGGGATTGTGCTATTAAGCCTATTTTTTAGAGTGAGTTGTGTTAATACCATGATATGTTTGCTAGTGGCAGCCATTTTTTCGGCAGGCTGTATGGCATATTCTGTTTTTGATATTATGGTTAATGATGAATCTGTATACAGGACATTAGAAAATGGGTATGAAAGTCTTGTTAAAAGGGATTTTAATAAAAATGGGAAAATTTCATATCATATCAATACATTGACTAATGCATTAATAGAAAGTTGTAAAGAACGTAATTTAGAGGAAATGGAAAAACTGTGTACATTATATTCTGCATTGATACGAGTTGTTGATAACAAAGAGGATTTGCCATGGGAACAGGTGAATTTTGTTGAGACTAGATTTCAGCAAGCATGTTGCAATATAAGTACAGAGTTTGGATATTCCAAGATGCTTGAACAAAGTATAAAAATGCTTAATGGAGTATCAAAGTACGGTTATTGGAAGGAAGATTTATATTTAAAACCAATTCAGGAGATGAAGTATTTCAATGACGAAGAATTGGAAAAGAACGATTATAGAAATCAAGTTTTGTCTCTATGTGTATTAAAAGAATATAAAGATGGAAGCATAACAGATTATGAATGGAAAAGAATATTATATCGGTATTTTTTTGTGTTGATAAAAAATGAATCGGCAACGCCGAAAATTAAGTATCAAATTCTAAAAAGCTATTTGAGTGAATTGCTGTATTTTTCCAGAAGTTGTGAAGATGGAAAACTATTGGTTGAGGAAGAAGTTGCTCTGGAAATTCTTAAGTATATAATGAATACAGATAACATAGAAGAACAGAAGAAAATTTATACACTATTTATTCGAAGCATAACTGGGAAAAATCAATATGAAAAAGATATGCATTATTTTCTGTTTTTATCAATGGTATTCCAGTTGATTTATTATTATGCATATTGTGAAATGGACGTGCGTACGGAAGAATATCGAAAAAAAATAAGAAATCTTTTATACACAACGATAACGGACGATATGATAAGTGGATTAAGAGCATCATTCCTTTTAGAAGAAAACCTAGAGAATATTTTGAGAAGTTTTCAATACAGAATTCCTGAAGATATTTCAATAACAGATACGTTTGAAGCGAGTACAGATTTTATTATTGCTAAATATAAAATATGGACGAAGGATTTTAATGTAAAATTTCTCTTTATGTTATACTGCCAATATTATGATCTGATAGGATGTTTTTACAAATTGTCGGATTTTTTTCAATGGAATGGGATGCTAGGAACTGAAAAGGATGCTCTTCTAAAGTTATTAAATGGATTTTTTGATAAAGGAACAGGCTTATTAAAGGAAGAATTTATAAAAGAGTGTAAACAACTTGGGGAACTCTATAATCATAATTATGATATAGCAGATATGGAACAGCAATGTATTTATGCTTGGATTCAAGACGAACAAATAAAATTAGTAGATACAGAACTGGCAGGTTCAGAGCCAGATGAAGAAGGCTCTTTAAACACGACAATGATTGCAAGATATTTGGATGAAAATATGCGAAGAAATAAAATTTTTGGATGGAATCCTGAAGATAAGATGGATTTTTACATAAGATATACCCAAATAACCGGAATTATGCATTATTCAGATAATTCAGATATTGATCATGAAAAAACTGTTGCAGGATTAGTAGAAACATGTGGTCAAGAAGCATTAAATGGATTTATAAAGAGTAAGTGTCAGAAGTTAAGTATTTCTTATGATGAAAAAGGTATTGAAAATGTTCTGAAACTTATAGAAGAAACAGATTATTTAATGCGTAATTTTTCTTACACATCAGATTGGGCACTTGCAAGGTATGTTCAATCTCAGACATATAAGCAGCTTAGGGAAAAAGAAAATGCAATACCGATATGCAGGATGCATGGTATAAATGAGCATATTTATTCAAAGAAGAATAATTTTAGTTATAAATTTGTAATTTCAAAAGCGAGAATGAAGAATCTAACAGAACAGGAATGTCTCAGAGAATTAGAGAGACTTGGAAAATACAAAGAATTTTATTATGTGGACGGTGTTTTGCTAGATAAAAAGAGAGCAGTGGAGTGTATCAGAAGAAAGTATTATGCTTATGAATTTGATTTTAAATTATACATAAAGTTCAAGCCTAAAGATGTTGTATGGTTTTGTCGGGAGAAAGCATAGCATAGTAAGGATTTGATACAATATGATAAAAGTGCAGGGACATGAAAATCCCTGCATTTTTACTACTTTCAGGTATTTTTCATCAAGACCGTAACACCGCAAGACCGCAATGTTGCAAAATAAAGGAAGTGGCGCACTGATTACAGCTCAGTACGGAGAAAAATATCATAGAAAAATTTGGATTATAACGAATGATCGTAAGAGTTCGGTATAGTCATTATCATAATCTTATATTCTTACTACAAAAATTGGTACTACAAATTGCACAAAATCCTTCTGTGATCAATAATAGTTCTTGAGAAGATTGCTGGTTATCTCAAGAAAGTCATATATATAGTATCGTCATTTTCTAGAAAATATCATAATAGATTGAATGAGTAGAAATAATTTGATAAAATATACATAGAAAATACATAATACAGAATACAAAAAATAAAAAAGGAGAATATGATGATTCATTTTTTAGGAACAGTCGCAATGATCTTAGTATTAAGCTTAATGATTACAGGACTTTTAAAATTAAATTACAAAGATTTATGGGTATCAGAAGATAAAAAAGTTGCTGAACCAAAAGTAAGAACATTAAGAAGTTGTTAGTTAAACCAAGAGGATGTCGAAAGAAACGGCATCCTCTTTTACATTTCGCACCATATAAATAACCACTCACACCATATTCGTTTATTCTTTAAAGAAATATGATAGCGTAAATTATGAATAGGGAAAAGAAAGCAAAAGAGAGGAGGCAGATAAGTTGTTACAAAAAATAAAATATCTTTCATTTTTTATAAAAGAGGATATGATGGAGCCATTAAGATATCTGATTGTCGCATGCAGTATCGGAATGGTATTTTTGATGCTGTTAAAGATGTTTGACATGATCTTTCCACAAGGGAAACATTTTCATAGAAAGAAATATGTCTGGACACTGATCCTGATCTATGCGATCGTATTTATTAATGTAGGATTTTTCTCAAGAGAACCAGGAACAAGAACGGATGTAAGTTTAAAATTATTTGAAACATGGGGGAATTCGATGATCGCTCATGCGTATTTTGTGGAAAATATCATCATGTTTATCCCATATGGTATATTACTTCCAATTGCATTTAAGAGGATTCGAAAAATCTGGATGTGTGTAGGAAGTGCATGCATGATCAGTTGTATGCTTGAAGTAATGCAGCATATGACTGGCAGAGGATATGCACAGATCGATGATGTGATGACGAATACCATAGGAGCCGCAGTTGGATATGTGGTGTGGAAGATTTTTGACAAATTGCGTCTGGTTTTTTTTAAGAAACCATGATATACTAACTAAGTTACTGAGGCGTTTTCCGAGACTGCTGAAAAGCTTATTACAGCTAATAAGTGAATAAAATCACGAAGATTAGCAGGTTAGTAGTCGGTTTTTCAGTTGTTTCGGCGCCTTAAGACAAAAGAATATAAAGGAGACGAACTATGACAAAACAGTTTAGCATGGAACTTGCAGGACGTACACTGATGGTTGAAGTCGGACGTGTTGCAGCACAGGCAAATGGTGCAGCATTTATGCACTATGGCGATACTGTTGTATTATCTACAGCAACAGCATCTGAAAAACCTAGAGATGGAATTGATTTCTTTCCATTAAGTGTAGAATACGAAGAAAAATTATACGCAGTAGGTAAGATCCCAGGTGGATACTTAAAGAGAGAAGGAAAACCTTCTGAGAATGCAATTCTTACAGACCGTGTGATCGACCGTCCAATGAGACCACTGTTCCCTAAAGATTACAGAAATGACGTTGCATTAAACAATTTAGTTATGTCTGTAGACCCAGACTGCAGCCCAGAGCTTACAGCTATGCTTGGTTCTGCGATCGCAACAGCAATCTCTGACATTCCATTTGACGGACCTACAGCATCTACAATGGTAGGACTGATCGATGGAGAATTCGTGATCAACCCAACTTCTGCACAGAAAGAAGTTTCTGATCTTGCATTAACAGTTGCATCTACAAGAGAGAAAGTTATCATGATCGAAGCTGGTGCGAATGAAGTGCCTGAAGATGTGATGTTAGAAGCAATCTTCAAAGCTCACGAAGTAAACCAGGAGATCATCAAATTCATCGACACAATTGTTGCTGAATGTGGAAAAGAAAAACATGACTACGAACATCATATCGTAGATCCAGAGATGTATGATGATATGGTAGCTTTCATTACACCAGAAGCAATGGAAGAAGCTGTATTTACAGATGATAAACAGACAAGAGAAGCAAATATTCGTGCGATCGAAGAGAAATTAGAAGAAAGATATGCTGAGAATGAAGAATGGTTAGCACAGATCGGTGAAGCTGTTTACGCATTCCAGAAGAAGACTGTTCGTAAGATGATCTTAAAAGATCACAAACGTCCAGATGGTCGTGAGATCAAACAGATCCGTCCACTTCATGCAGAAGTTGACTGCTTACCAAGAGTTCATGGATCTGCATTATTCCAGAGAGGACAGACTCAGGTTATGACAGTAACAACACTTGGATCATTATCTGAAGCACAGCGTCTTGACGGAATCGATGTAACAGAAACTACAAAACGTTATATGCATCACTATAACTTCCCTTCTTATTCTGTAGGAGAAACAAGACCAAGCAGAGGACCAGGACGTCGTGAGATCGGACATGGTGCATTAGCAGAGCGTGCGTTAGTTCCAGTATTACCAAGTGAAGAAGAATTCCCATATGCAATCCGTACAGTATCTGAGATCATGGAATCTAATGGATCTACATCTCAGGGAAGTATCTGTGCATCATCTCTGTCATTAATGTCAGCAGGTGTTCCGATCAAAGCTCCAGTAGCAGGTATTTCTGTAGGACTTGTCACAGGAGAAGGAGATGACGATTACATCATCTTAACAGATATTCAGGGATTAGAAGACTTCTTCGGAGATATGGACTTTAAAGTAGCTGGTACAGACAAAGGTATCACAGCGATCCAGATGGATATTAAGATTCATGGATTAACAGAACAGATCATCCGTGAAGCGATCGCAAGAACAAAAGAAGCAAGAACACATATCCTTCACGATGTAATGAACCCAGTGATCCCAGCTGCAAGAGACCACGTTGGAGAATATGCTCCAAAGATTTCCCAGTACAAGATCGATCCTGAAAAGATTTCAGAAGTTATTGGTAAACAGGGTAAAACAATCAATGGAATCATTGATGAAACTGGTGTTAAGATTGATATTGACGAAAGTGGACGTATCGATATCTTAAGTGAAGATCAGGCAATGATCGACAAAGCGATCAGCATCATCAAATCTATCGTAGAACCATTAAATGTTGGAGATATCTACGAAGGTGAAGTTGTAAGAATCATGAACTTCGGTGCATTTGTACAGCTTTCTCCAAACAAAGATGGAATGATCCATATTTCTAAACTTTCTAACGAAAGAGTAGAGAAAGTAGAAGATGTCGTTAATATCGGAGACAAAGTAGCTGTCAAGGTATTAGAGATCGACAAGATGGGAAGAATCAATCTGAAATTAGAAGAGAAGATTGAAGACTAATTAAGAATCATCAAACAGCTTTTTGTATGCGAAAGTGTATGAAAAGCTGTTTTTCTATATGGAGATAACGTTTCTATACAAGAAACAACAAAGGAGATATACAAGTTTGAAACATATTATATTAGCATCTGCATCACCAAGAAGAAAAGAAATCTTAGAACTTGCAGATTTAGACTTTGATATTATGCCGAGTGATGCCGAGGAGATTACGACAAAAACAGCACCACATGAAGTGGTTATGGAATTGGCATCTATTAAAGCAAGAGATATTTATGAACGATCAGATAAACAGAGTATGGTCATTGGGGCTGATACAGTTGTAGCTTATCATGGACAGGTTCTTGGAAAGCCGGCAGATGAAGCCGATGCTAAAAGAACATTAATGATGTTAAGCGGACAGACACATGAAGTGTATACAGGTGTTTGCCTGATCGAAGATGGGGAAGCAAAAACATTTTATGAAGAAACAAAGGTAACATTTTATGAGATCAGTGAAGATGAGATAGAGCGTTACATTGAGACGGGAGAGCCAATGGATAAAGCTGGATCATATGGGATTCAGGGAAAAGCAGCGGTCTTCATCAAAGGGATTGAAGGAGATTACTACAATGTTGTAGGATTTCCGATTGCAAGATTTCTGCAGGAAATTAGAAAATAGTCATGTATTTTTTGAAAATATAAGGCAAAAACCTTTGACGATACCTATAGACCTCTGTTATGATGTGAGGTAAAGGCAAAAAGCAGATAGACCGAAGAGTACGGTATTTATAAATGTTATTATGTATAAGTAGAAAGGGATTAGAAAAATGAGCAGGATTGCGATCGTAACAGATAGTAACAGCGGAATTACCCAGAAAGAAGGGAAAGAACTTGGAATCTCAGTGATTCCAATGCCATTTTATATTAATGAAGAATTATATTTTGAAGATATCACATTAACACAGGAAGAATTTTATCAGAAGTTAGATGAGGATGCAGATATCAAGACATCTCAGCCAGCACCAGGAGATGTCTTGGATCTGTGGGAGAAATTATTAGAAGATCATGATGAGATCGTACACATTGCGATGTCCAGCGGATTAAGCAGTTCCTGTGCAACAGCAGCGATGTTAGCCGATGATTATGATGGAAAAGTACAGGTTGTGGATAATCAGAGAATTTCTGTAACACAAAGACAGTCTGTAGCAGATGCCATGAAATTGGCAGAAGAAGGAAAAACTGCAAAAGAGATCAAAGATATCTTAGAAGCAGATAAATTAGATTCAGGAATCTTCATTATGGTAGATACATTAAAATATCTTAAGAAGGGTGGACGTGTTACATCAGCTGGAGCAGCGATCGGTACAGTCCTTGGAATCAAGCCAGTACTGCAGATTCATGGTGAGAAGTTAGATGCATTTGCCAAGACAAGAGGTGTCAAACAGGCAAAGAAAAAGATGATCGCGGCAGTAAGAAAAGAATTAGAAGAACGTTTTCCAGATGGAGATTTTGCAAAACATGCTTATCTTCAGTCTGCATATACGAAAGATAAAGAAGCAGCGCTTAAGTGGAAAGAAGAATTGATGGCAGAATTCCCAGAAATGGAATTTCATCAGGATCCACTATCTTTAAGTGTTGCATGCCATATCGGTGCAGGAGCACTGGCAGTTGCATGGACACATAAGATTGAAGATTGATTAATTTAATATAGTAAAATAAAACTTTTTTTATATGTCATAATAGAATTTTAGATGAAATCCCTGTGTAATCATAGCACAGGGATTTCTTTTGTGTTACAATACAGTCAATTTTGGTAGACTAGATGGCAGGAGGTAATTCCTATGGAGATGAAAAAGGTTTTGAAATACGCAATGGAGATCGGAGAATGGATGCTAAAATCTGGTGCGGGTGTTTCAAGAGTGGAAGATACCATTTCAAGAATCTGTAAAGCATATGGGGCAAAAGAAGCTAATGTATTTTCTATCACATCGAGTATCGTAACGACGATCGAAGATGAAGAAGGAGAAATCATAACACAGACAAAACGTATCAGATATTATAAAACAGATTTTAAAAAATTAGATGAATTAAATCAGCTGTCAAGATATATGTGTAAATATCTTCCGGAAGAAGAGGAAGTTAGAGAAAGAGTTCTGAAAATAAAAAATGGAAATATGATCACATTTTTGGAAGAAGTGATCGTATCAGCCGTGATCGCAGCAGCCTGGACTTCATTTTATGGAGGGGGAATCACAGAAAATGTTATAGCGACACTAAGTGGAGCTTTAGTAACGATATTAGCCAGATACTTAAAGATACTTGCACCAAATGAAATGGTCCTAAATTTTTTATTATCATTTTTTGTAGCATCGTTAGCATATGTTTGTGCAAGCGTTGGAATAACACAGGATTATGGAAAGATCATTATCGGTAATATCATGCTGCTTGTTCCGGGAGTGGCATTTGTCAATGCACTTAGAGATATGATCGGTGGGGATATGATGTCTGGAATCTTGCGTGTGTGTGAATCCGTGTTGTTAGCAGTCTTTCTTGCGGCAGGTTCTTTTATGGCACTGATATTTTGGGGAGGTGTGTTATAAATGAAAACAGAGATCATTCAGGTACTTGCAAGTTTTGTCGGAAGTTTTGGATTTGCAGTGCTTTATAATCTTCGAGGAAGAAAACTTTGTATGGCTGGAATTTCAGGAATGGTATCCTGGATCGCATATTTAGTTGCATGGAATGAGATGCCAAGTGTATTTGCAGCGAATTTAGCAGCTGCGGCAGTCGCAACAGTTTATGCAGAGACGATGGCCAGAATTTTAAAGACACCAGTTACGGTATTCTTGATCACCGGGATCATTCCGCTTGTTCCGGGAGGAAATTTATATTACACAATGAATTATGTTCTTGCCAAGCAATGGCATTTATCTTCTTTATATGGACAAAAGACAATCTTGATCGCAATCGCAGTTGCTGCGGGGATCATGATAGCATCATCGATTTATGGGATTTGTGCATTGGTGTGGAAGTATTGTAAGCAAGAAGTGAAATAGGAATGAACGCAAAGAAACAGGCATAAAATAAGACCATACCAATAGAAAGTGAAAGGATCTTATGGAACAAGATGAGAAATTTGATAACCAGTTCAATCTGGCACTGGATCTTACGAAAGAAGAACGGGAAAGGTCAGAAGATTTAAATGCTGGATATGATCAGATATTTGATCGATGGGAGATTATCTTTCGTTATGCAGGTGATCTAAAGACATTAAAAAAATCATCAACAACCAATATTGAACCATTGAGCATGGGATATGCGATCGCATATATGAAAGAAAATGATTTAGAAGCATTTTCAAGAAATGAACAAGTGATCTTTATAGAAAAACCAAAAAATTTATTATTAAACCGACAGGTATCAATTTCAGCTTCCTGTATGTTGTCGGTAAAGAATACACCTCTTTCATTGACTGGAAGGGGTGTTTTTGTTGCAGTGATCGATACAGGAATCGATATATTTCATTCGGATTTTATCAATGAAAATGGAGATACGAAAATTTATGAGCTATGGGATCAAACGATTTCGGGAATCCCACCACAGCCATTTATAAATGGAACTTTGTATACAAGAAAAGAGATCAATGCAGCAATTCATTCAGAAAATGGACGGCAAATGTTTCAAAGTCGTGATGATCTTGGTCATGGAACGCATGTAGCATCCATCTGTGCAGGAAGAAATGGTGTGGCACCAGAGGCAGAACTGATCGTTGTGAAATTAGGAGATATAAGCAAACAAGGATTTCCAAGGACGACACAGTTGATGACAGCACTGCAGTATGTGATCGATACAGCGATAAGGGAAAACAGACCAGTGGCAGTGAATATCAGTTATGGGCATAATTACGGGGATCACAGAGGAAATTCGTTGTTGGAGACATTTGTTTCACAGATCGCAAGGCAGTGGAAAAGCTCTATTTGCATAGGAACTGGGAATGAGGGAAATAGTGGGCGTCATAAACAGGGAAAGATCACGACAAAAACGGAGCTGATTTTATTTGATGTGGCACCATTTGAGCAGAACTTGAATCTACAGATCTGGAAAGATTTTGTGGATGAATTCAAGATCAGACTTGAGTCTCCATCGGGAATCACATATACGATCGTGGACCAGCAAGGAAAATCGCAATACACATATAAGGATACAACGGTTTACGTGTACAATGGGTACTCAACACCATATAATGTTAGGCAGGAACTATATTTTAGTTTTATACCGATGGAAGGAAATTATATAGAAAGTGGTCAGTGGAAGATAGAAATTTTACCATTGAAGATAAAAAATGGTGAATATCAGATGTGGCTTCCGGTATCTGCAGGAAGCAATCCAGAAACCAGATTTTTAGAACCAGATAAAGTATTTACTTTAACAATTCCTTCAACTGCAAGAAATGTGATTTCTGTAGGTGCTTATGATGTCAGATATCAGGCTTATGCAGATTTTTCAGGAAGAGGAGATCAGAAATTTTGTGTAGATAAGCCGGATCTTGTAGCACCAGGTGTTGGAATTTTGGCAGCAGCAGTTGGAGGAGGCGAGAGTGTAAGATCAGGAACATCGATGGCAACACCATTTGTTACAGGATCAGCAGCTCTTTTGATGGAATGGGGAATAGTAAGAGAAAACGATCCATATCTTTATGGAGAACGAATGAAGGGGTATCTTCATAGGGGAGCGAGACGATTACAGGGATATGATAGATATCCGAATGATGAAATTGGATATGGACGGTTATGTGTGTCTGAAAGTTTGTATCAATAACGATATTTTATGAAAAAATACAACTAATATCCGCAATTTTTGTATCATATTTCCAGTTTATATGCTAAAATTAATAATATACTGGGAATACGAAAGGGGAAGAGACAATCATGAAAACAGAAAGATTTGACAAGAAACTGTTCAAACAGGAAGTCATCAATAATCTTAAGACTCAGTTCAGAGTAGAGCTTGATAATGCCACCCAGCAGCAGATTTATCAGGCAGTCGCTTATGCTCTGAAAGAGTGGATCATTGAAGACTGGATGGATACTCAGAAGACTTATGAAGAAAAAGACCCGAAGATTTTATATTATATGTCCATGGAATTCCTGATGGGAAGAGCACTTGGAAACAACCTCATTAATATGAGTATGTATGGAGAAGTGAAAGAAGCATTAGAAGAATTAGGTGTAGACCTTAACATGGTAGAAGACCAGGAACCAGATCCAGCCCTTGGTAATGGTGGACTTGGACGTTTAGCAGCATGTTTCTTAGATTCACTTGCAACACTTGGATATGCAGCATATGGATGCGGAATCCGTTATCAGTATGGAATGTTCAAGCAGAAGATCAAAGACGGATATCAGATAGAAGTACCAGATAAATGGTTAAAGAATGGAAATCCATTTGAATTAAAACGTCCTGAATATGCGAAGGAAGTACGTTTTGGAGGAAATATCCGTACAGAATATGATGAAGCATCTGGAAGAATAAACTTCATTCAGGAGAATTATCAGTCTGTTATGGCTGTACCATATGACTATCCAGTTGTAGGATATGGAAATCACATTGTTAACACATTAAGAATCTGGGATGCAGAACCAATTACTGACTTCCAGTTAGATTCATTTGACAAAGGTGAATATGACAAAGCCGTAGAACAGAAGAACCTTGCAAAGAATATCGTAGAAGTATTATATCCAAACGATAACCACTATGAAGGTAAAGAACTTCGTTTAAAACAGCAGTATTTCTTCGTATCTGCAAGCTTACAGGCAGCAGTAGCCAAATATAAGAAGAATCATGACGACATCACAAAACTTTATGAGAAGATGACAATCCAGATGAACGACACTCATCCAACAGTATCTGTAGCGGAACTGATGAGAATCTTAATGGATGAAGAAGGTCTTGGATGGGATGAAGCATGGGAAGTTACAACAAAGACTTGTGCATATACAAACCATACGATCATGGCAGAAGCATTAGAGAAATGGCCAATCGATCTGTTCTCAAGATTACTTCCTAGAGTTTACCAGATCGTAGAAGAGATCGACCGCCGTTTTGTGAACAAGATTCGTGAGATGTATCCAGGTAACGAAGAGAAAGTCAGAAAGATGGCAATTCTCTGGGATGGTCAGGTACGCATGGCACACATGGCGATCGCAGCAGGATACTCTGTAAATGGTGTAGCTAAACTTCATACAGGAATCTTAAAGAATCAGGAATTAAAAGATTTCTATCAGATGATGCCTGAGAAGTTTAACAATAAGACAAACGGAATCACACAGAGACGTTTCTTAATGCATGGTAATCCATTACTTTCTGACTGGGTAACTAAAAAACTTGGAACAGATACATGGGCAACAGACCTTTCTTTAATGTCAGAACTTAAGAAATATGTAGATGATCCAAAATCACAGAAAGAATTTATGGAGATCAAACTGCAGAATAAAAAACGTCTGGCAAAATATATCAAAGAACATAATGGAATCGATGTTGATCCTACATCTATCTTTGATGTGCAGGTAAAACGTCTTCATGAATATAAACGTCAGCTGATGAACATATTACATGTAATGTATCTGTACAATCAGTTAAAGAAGAATCCAAATATGAACTTCTATCCAACAACATTTATCTTTGGTGCGAAGGCAGCAGCTGGATATCGTCGTGCAAAACAGACGATAAAACTGATCAACTCTGTAGCTGATAAGGTAAACAATGATGCATCGATCAAAGGTAAATTAAAAGTAGTATTTATCGAAGATTATCGTGTATCTAATGCGGAATTGATCTTTGCGGCAGCAGATGTCAGCGAACAGATTTCTACAGCATCCAAAGAAGCATCAGGAACAGGTAATATGAAGTTTATGTTAAATGGTGCACCAACACTTGGAACAATGGATGGAGCGAACGTTGAGATCGTTGATGAAATCGGAGAAGAGAATGCATTTATTTTCGGTTTAAGTTCTGAAGAAGTTATCAACTACGAGAACAATGGTGGATATCATCCATATGAGATCTATGAGAATGACAAAGATATTCATGAAGTATTAGATCAGTTAGTTGATGGAACATATGCAGATGGTGACCATGAACTTTACAAAGACTTATATCAGAGTCTGTTATTTGGTGATACAGGAAGTCAGGCAGATATGTACTTTATCTTAAAAGACTTCCGTTCATATGCAGAAGCTCATGAGAAAGTGGCAAAAGCATATCAGGATACAAAGAAATGGGCGAAGATGGCAATGACAAATACTGCAGGATGTGGTAAATTCTCATCTGACCGTACAATTCAGGAATATGTTGATGATATCTGGCACTTAGATAAAATTAGATAAGTAGTGGAAATTGTGATATAATAGGAGAAGTCTCTTTTGGAGGCTTCTCTTTTTGTGGGGAAAATACTTCAAAGAAATGATAACAAGTGACATAAAGATGAAGATAAGGGGAAGAATGTGAAGGAAGGAATAAAAAAGATTACAGCATGTCTGTTGATCATACTAATGACTATAACATTAACACCGATATACAAAGTCACTCATAAAGTATCGGCTGCACAGAATTTTAAAATTCATTTTATTGATGTTGGATGCGCAGATGGAGCATTGCTTCAGTATGGGGAAGGAAGCAACGCCAAATATGCAATGATCGATACAGGAGCTGGAAAATACAACGGAACGAAAGACAAGACATATGCCAAGAAAAAATATCCAGCTTATGAGTATCTTAAAAAAATGGGTGTAAAGCATTTGGAATTTGTGATTCTTACACATCCACATCGGGATCATATTGGCGGCTTGGTAAAGATCCTGAAAGATAAAACAATTATGATCAGTACGATTTATGGGAATTCTTTAGAAATGACTTACTTAAGAAGCAATGATAATGTTAAGAAACAGACTTCAGAAACTGCGAAATGGACAAAATTTGATTCAGATACATACCAAAACGTAAAGGATGAAATTGAAAAAAGAAATAGTGAAGAAGATGAATCTTTGCATGTAAAATATGTTATTCCAAAGGCCGGCTCAAAGATTTATCTTGGCCAGGCACAGATTACGTTTTATGGGCCACTGGAGAATAATTATAAGTATGGAAGACAAGTGGATCTTAATGTAAGGCAGGAAAATAAATATTCCATCGTTACAAGAATCGTCTATGGAAAGAATTCATTTTTGATGACAGGAGATGCCCAGAGAGAAACGATAGAGAAGATTATCAAAAAAGGTTATAATCTGCAGGCACAGGTATTAAAAGAACCACATCATGGTTATCAGGATGTAAAGGAAAAGGACAAACTGATCGCAGGACGGACATCAGATCACAAATTATTGATCGATCATACCAAAGCAAATATTGCGGTTATCAGCAATGGATATAAAAATACAGGGGAAGTTCCCATGAAAAATGTTCTTACGGATCTTTCCAAGATGGATATTTATGAGACAGGTAACAGGGGAACAATCGTTATCACCTCTGATGGAAGTCATTTATATGTAAGAACAGAAAAAGGTGGAAATAAACCGAGTGTCAATGGAAAAATCATATCATCAGGAAAGAGTATTTCCATGCCAGTCTTGCAGTCTATTGATATCGTAAGCAATAAAAAAACAAAAATACTTCCAGCATATCCTGGAACAAAAGATGCAAAGAGTATCTATACAAACAAAAATGTGACAATAAAGATCAATGCCAGTGCCAGAAGTTTTACGAAGATTAATAGTGTGCAATATAAGATCGTGAAAAAGGGACAAAGCAGTGCCAAACTTCCGTATCGTTATGGAAAATCTGTGACCTTAAAGAACGGAACGATTGCAAAGGTCTATGTAAAATATAATACGATGCTTGGAGAGAAGAAATTAAAACTTCCGCAGATCGTTGTTGATACCAAGGCACCGACAAAGCTTAGGCTTAAGAAGAAAAAATCAGGAAAGAAGAAAAAAGTAACTTTTTCGGCAAATTATGGAACTAGTGGCAAGAAGAAAACCGCGTATAAGTTAGTTCCAAAAGGAAAGAGTGCCAAAAAATATAAATGGAAAACTGCAAACGGTGTCAGATATGATGCGAAAAAATATAGAAAAGCAAGATTATATGTGCGCTTTATTGATAAAGCAGGAAACAGCAAGACAACGAAGATGTCAATATAAGATAAGGAGACAGACTGCTTGTATGATAAAACATAATTTGCTATACTGAAGAGTAACAACAATATAAGAACAGATCAGGAGAATGAGAATGAATAGCAGATTAAAAGGAATTGTAACAGTTATACTGATCGTGATCATAGGATTGGTTGCGGTCAGCGGTATTGGATATATCAGACAGAGGATGGCAGCAGATCAGGGTGTGAAATATCTAAAACAGAAAGAATATCAGAAAGCATATGAAGAATTTGATAGTGCGGCCTCAAGATTTACATTGATCTTTACAAAACAGAAGAAGAATGTTTTGTTTTATGAAGGAGAGGCATTGTATCAGATGGGTGAATATAACAAAGCAGCTGAAATTTATGATCGATTGATCGATCGTGGAGAAATTAAGGCGTATTCTTTAAAAGCATATTGTCTGATGCAGAGAAATAAAACAAAAGAAGCACTAGAAGTATGCAATCTTGGAATTTCAGAATTTCCGAAAGAAGGAGAGATCTACTGTACCAAGTATGCAATTTATGCAAAACAGGAGAAATACAAAGAAGGACTTCAGGTTATTAAAAAAGCATTGAAACAGGATGAATTAAAGAATAAGAAAGAAATGCTCTTTGCAAGGATTAGTGCATATGAGTCTTTGTTTGATTTTGATACAGCATATAAATATACAAAAGCTTATGTAAAGGCGTATCCAAAGGATGCACAGGGAAAGAAAGAACTGACATTTTTGGAAACAAGATAAATGGCAGACAAAAGCATTGAATGAGGGAATGTTATGGGTAAAGATATTCTGATAAGAGATCAGATTTTTTCGACATATGATAGTCTGTATGATGCAGAAAAGAAGGTTGCAGATTACGTGGCAGGACATCAGGAAGATGTGATCAATATGTCGGTGGCTGAACTGGCACAAAATTGTGCTACGAGTCAGGCTACTGTGATTCGCTTTTGCAAAAAGATCGGATGTGAGGGATTTCACAAGTTGAAGTTGAAACTTGCTGGAGAACAAAGCAAGCAGGAAGAACTGGCAGCATCGAATGAAATTAATATTGAGAATATGGAACAGTCTCTTCACAATATTATGGTTAGTAAAGTAGAAGAGATTAAAGCAACTTTTCACAATTTTGATCAGAAAGAACTTCGAAGTATTGTGGATGCAGTTTTGGGCGCAAATCTCATTGAATTTGCTGCGATGGGCAATACAATACCGATTGCGATGGACGGAACATATAAGTTTAATCAGCTTGGGCTACATGCTGTGACTTCTCCAATGTGGGAGACACAGGAGGCATTTGCAAGAACGCTGAAGAAAGGTGATGTATTTTTTGCGATTTCAGCATCGGGAGCATCTAAGCGTCTGATCCGCATGGCTAAGATCGTGAAGAAGCAAGGTGGAGTGACTGTTGCAGTGACGAATCAGGCAAAGTCACCGATAACTGAGATTTGTGATCATGTGATCATAACAGCAACAAGGGAACACATTTTTTATGATCAGGTTAGTTTTACAAGGATGGCTGCGATGGCAGTGATCGATACATTATTCATGTTGATACTTTCTATGAAGAACGATTTCTTTGAGAATGTTGCAGAACATGAACGTTCTGTGATAGAGGAAAAATTATAAGGAAGATGGAATAAGATGTTTATTTTGATAATAGGAGTGTTGATCATATTTTGTATTCTGTTATTTATCTGCTATTCTTATATGCAGAATCAGCGTTCAAAATATGTCTCACAGATGTATAAAGAATTTAAAGAACAATATGGGGCCAATGCAAAGGTTGCTATGGGATTTTCACAGACAAATGTGTTTTCTAAAGCAATGACATTGATGATCGCGGTAAATCCAGAAGATCATCGAGTTATTGATGCATGGGCAGTGACTGATAATGACATGGAAATAGAAGGAAGAACTTGTGCAGAATATCTAGGGATTGATATTAATAAATATGCGGAAGATGTCAGAAAAAGAAGTGATAAGGATCTTTTGATGAGAAAACCAACACAGATCAAAACAGCAAAAGAAAAGGCATTTGCGATGGCGGTAATGCAGATATTAAATCAGGAATAGGAAAGAGTCATTATGGAAGAGATCAGGAAAGAGATTGTTGAAAAGGTTATTCTTGTTGCAGTGGCCGATCAGGACGTGAGAGAGGCAGAAGAATCTCTCGATGAATTAGAAGAATTGGTAAAGACTGCTGGAGCAGTGGTTGCAGCAAGAGTGATTCAAGTAAGAGAAGCTCCGCATCCGGGAACTTATATTGGAAAAGGAAAGATTGACGAAGTTAAGGCATTGTTATATGGAACAGATGCGATAGGTATTGTATGTGATGATGAGTTATCTCCTGCGCAGATGGGGAATCTTAGTGATGTACTAGATACAAAGGTAATGGACAGAACTTTGATCATTCTTGATATTTTTGCTAAGAGGGCATTTACAAGAGAGGGTAAGATACAGGTAGAACTTGCACAGCTGAAATATCGTGCATCCAAACTTACCGGACAGGGAAAAGCGTTATCAAGGCTTGGAGGAGGAATTGGAACAAGAGGACCTGGAGAAAAGAAACTTGAGATGGATCGTCGCTTGATCCGAACGAGAATATCAAGACTTAAGGCAGAACTCCGTGATGTTGTAAAGCACAGAGAAGTACAGCGAAAACAGCGCCAGAAGAATCATCTTCCGGTTGTGTGTATTGTTGGATATACGAATGCTGGAAAGTCAACGCTTCTGAATCATTTTACAAATGCAGGTGTCTATGAGGAAGATCAGTTGTTTGCAACCCTTGATCCAACAACAAAGAGTCTGGATTTAAGTGGCGGGCAGACAATTCTTATGACAGATACGGTCGGATTTATCCGCAAACTTCCACATCATTTAGTAGAGGCTTTTAAAAGTACATTGGAAGAAGCAAAATACAGTGATCTGATCCTGCATGTTGTTGATGCTTCTAATCCGCAGAAAGAAAAGCAGATGGAGGCGGTATACGAAACATTAAAGCAACTTGGTGCGAATGAATCGCCGATCGTGACAGCATTTAATAAGATCGATCTTTTGAATGGAGATGAGATTTTAAAAGATCAAAATGCAGAAGCGGTCGTAAGAATTTCAGGAAAGACAGGAGAGGGGACTGACCAGTTATTAGAGAATATTGAAAAGATTCTGCAGAAACAGAAATTATATCTGGAGAAATTATATGATTATCAGGATGCAGGTAAGATTCAACAGATCAGAGCTCATGGACAGCTTTTGAAAGAAGAATATAGAGAAGATGGAATTTATGTAGAAGCATATATCCCAAAAGAGATTCTTGGAAACATCTAGGAGGAATTGAAAGTGATCATTCAGAAAGTAATTAATAACAATGTTGTTAGTACATTTGATGCAAACGGCAAGGAAGTTATTTTGATGGGCAAGGGAATTGGTTTTCGAAAAAAAGCAGGAGATGAATTAGATAAAAACAAGATTGAGAAGATTTTTACATTGGATTTAAGCGGGAAGTCTTCTTTTGTTCAAGAAGTTATGGCAATTATTCAAGAATTCTACGAAATCGTTCTTAATCCAGAACATCCGGCATATCAGCGGTTTGCAACGCATCTTCAATATCTTGAGACAGAGATCATGTCAAAGAAACATCCGATGGAAGAAGATGAAGAAGCAGATGTTGAATTTTATGAAAGAAATCAGAAAAAATATCCGGAAGCCTATGTGTGCAGTCAGAAGATCGTGGAACATATTGAACAGCATTATGATTGTAAATTATCTGCGGATGAGAAAATGTATCTTATCATTTATGTAAAAAGGCTGATCCTTGAAACAAGTGGTCAGATATAAATCTAGGTTGACTTATGCGTCAGAATTTGATATTATAATGTTATCAGATTTTGGATTGTGACTGGTAAGGCAGGCAAGACCTATTTAATAAGTGTGAACATTTGTTAAAGTAGGTCTTTTTTTATGCTTTTTTAAGGAATTGCACTTAGATGAGTACAAAGATAAGCCAGTTAAAGATCCAGATAAATTAAAATTATTTTATATGTGAGAAGGAGAAACAATTATGGTATCAAAGAAATTTGTCATTGAAAACGAACAGGGATTACACATGAGACCAGCAGGAGTTTTAGCGAAAGCTGTAACTAAATTCGAATCTGACGTAACTATCGTATTCGAAGATAAAAAAATCAACGCTAAAAGCTTATTAAACATCATCGGAGCTTGCATCAAATGTGGTTCTGAAATCGAATTAGTATGTGAAGGTCCAGACGAAGAAGCAGCTCTTGCACATGCAACAGAACTGATTGAATCTGGATTAGGTGAATAATCACTGCTCATAATGGGTGTAACATATAATTTGATAAAGGACGGGTGGCAACATGTATAAAGGTATAGGAGCATCTGCTGGTATCGGTATCGGTAAGATCGTTAAGATTAAGGAAGAAGAACTTAATTACACAAAACAGTCTATCGAAGATACAGAAGCAGAGAAAAAACGTTTAAGCGATGCAATTGAAGTTTTCATTGAGAAGACTCAGAAGATGGTTGAATCCATGAAAGTAACTGCTGGTGAGCAGGAAGCAGAGATCTTAGAAGGTCATATCATGATGATCCAGGATCCAGCGATCTCAGAACAGATCGAAGCTAAGATCGATGGAGAGAAGATCAACGCAGAAGCTGCTGTAGAAGAAGCTTGCGATTTCTTCGCACAGATCTTCGCTATGGCAGACGATGAACTGACACAGCAGAGAGCATCTGACTTAGGCGACATCAAAACTCGTTTAATTAAGATCTTACTTGGAATTGAAGAAGTAGATATCAGTGCAGTTCCAGAAGGAACAATCTTAGTAGCAGAAGATTTAACACCATCTATGACAGCAGGAATCAATCCTGCAAATGTTCAGGGTGTATTAACAGAGATCGGTGGTAAGACATCTCACTCTGCGATCATCTGCAGATCTATGGAAATTCCAGCAGTTCTTAGTATCGAAAACATCGTTTCTATCGTGAACGATGGAGATGAAGTTGTTCTTGACGGATCAACAGGAGAAGCATTCATCAATCCTGAAGCATCTGTTGTAGAAGAATATAAAGCTAAGAAAGCAAAATTCTTAGAAGAGAAAGCTGCCCTTCAGAAGTTTGTTGGACAGAAATCCCAGACAGCAGACGGACACGTTGTGGAACTGGTTGCTAACATCGGTGGACCAGACGAAGCAGAAGGTGTCTTAGAGCGTGATGGAGAAGGTGTTGGATTATTCAGATCTGAGTTCTTATTCATGGAAAGCGATGCGATTCCATCAGAAGAAGCTCAGTTTGAAGCATACAAGAAAGTAGCTGAAACTCTTGACGGTAAACCAGTGATCATCCGTACATTGGATATCGGTGGAGATAAAGCACTTCCATATCTTGGACTTCCAACAGAAGAGAATCCATTCTTAGGATTCAGAGCAGTACGTTTCTGCTTACAGAGAAAAGAAGATATTTACAAACCACAGCTTCGTGCATTATTACGTGCAAGTGCCTTCGGTAAAGTTCGTATCATGGTACCATTAGTAACATGTGTAGACGAGCTTCGTGCTGTAAAAGCGATCATCGAAGAACTGAAACAGGAATTAGATGCAGAAGGTATCGCATACGACAAAGACATCCAGGTTGGTGTTATGATGGAAACTGCAGCAGCAAGTTTAATTGCTGACATTCTTGCAAAAGAAGCAGACTTCTTCAGTATCGGTACAAACGATTTAACTGGATACACAATGGCAGCCGACAGAGGTAACCCAGATGTTGCATATCTGTACTCTGCATACAATCCAGCTGTACTTCGTTCTATCAGAAATATCATCTCAGCTGCAAACAAAGAAGATATCATGGCAGGTATGTGTGGAGAAGCAGCAAGCGATCCATTATTAGTACCAGTATTACTTGGATTTGGATTAAACGAATTCTCAGTAAGTGCTACAGCAATCCTTGCTACAAGAAAAGTTATGTCTCTGTGGACAATGGATGAATGTAAAGCATTAGTTGATGAAGTAATGCAGTTAGAAACAGAAGCAGAAGTAAAAGCTTTATTAGAAGAAAGAGCAAGAAGCTAAGATTATATGATTTAGTTTCTTACGAGAATATGGAAAGAACCTTGGTAATTTAGTTATCAGGGTTCTTTTTTTGTATAGTAATGGAACAATATATTAAATAGGTATAATTATTAAAAAGTTAACTAAAATATTTCACAAAAATAAAAAAAGTTTTTTGTATTAAATGACGAAAAAACTAAATCTGATTGCCTGTAAAATGGTGAAATGTTACAATTCAAGCATAAGGGGAGAATGAAAACGACATATCAGAATACTGTATGAACTTAAGTTCCCTGAGACCTTACGAAGTCAGAAAATAGAGGTACAATAAAAGAGTGCAGAATGAAGAAATTAGAAAAATAGAAGCAAGAATCTTAGAAATGATGAATATATGAAAATTGTCAGATATTATAAGGTCTACGGTACCCAATGTGCATATGTTAGATAGCCTTAAAATAAGAAATTCTTAAGGCTATCTAATAATGCTCATTATTAGATGAGGAGGTTATAATGATAAGTTCTGAAAAAAATAAGGATTTATGGATTGAAGATTATATAAAAAGAGTAAAAGTTTTATCCGCACAAGAAATAAAATTATTAGAAACTAGTTGGTCAAGTGAAAATAATAAAGTAGAAAATTATTTTAGAACAGATGATGGTCAAGGAAAGCTAAATTTATGGTTAATAGATACATATAATTATGAAAATTTGACTGTAGAAATGCAAGTTAATCTTAATGTTATATCAAAAGACGCTGGATGTGAAATAATAATTAAACCTCAAAAATTTAAATTATACTATTTAAAAATGGTGATATTTTTTTATATAGTGTTAATGATAATATTTGGTGTTATATCACAAAGTGTTATAGTGTTTGCTTTTGGAGCAGTTCAAGTTATGATTTTATATGTTCAAAATCGAATAATATATAAAAATACGAGAAATCGTATAATAGATAAGATACAAAATATGTGATGAAACGTAGATATCATAAGATCTGCGGTACCTTAAGTATGACAAAGAAGGAAAACAGACAGCTGTATAAAATCTTAAGGTCCCAGGGACATTAAGATTAAGTAAATCCGCAAGCACAAATCGAAGAAACAAAAAGGTGAGAATAAAATGGTAAAAATTAAAATATTTATTTGCACTATATGGATAGCAGCTTTTTGTGTAACTATCGGTGGTTGTAAATCTTACAGACAAAGCAGAAAGCAAAATCAAAAATTATACAATGCCATAGAAACAAATGAAGTTGAAGCAGCCAAAGAAGCAATTGATGATGGTGCCAATATGAATTCGTTTCGAAATATAGGCTTGACAATGGATAGTCTTTATGGAAAATCAGATAAAAATCCAGTATATGCTGATACAGCCATGCATGAAGACAATAAAATTGCCCAGTATTTAATAAGAAAAGGAGCTGATCCCAATTACAAGGATAAAGACGGAATTTCATTACTTATGCTTGCTGCCCAACAAGGAAATATAAAATTTTGCAAGCAATTGGTAGAAAAAGGAGCTGATGTTAAGTATAAAAAAAGAGGAATATCAGCTCTAGATTACGCATTATCAACGGGCGAAATTCAAGATGCCAAAACTCAAATAGAATTAATAGAATATCTGTATCAACAAAAAATTCCAGTTACAAAAATGACAAAAAGAATATTGATCAATGGATATCGTACGGGCGTTTATGGAGATACATCGGCAAACACGGAATATATTCTTCAATGGGGAATGAAGCAGGGAATTGTAAAAATGAAAGACCTGTCAAAGAAACGAAAGATTTTCTATCAAATCTCAATAGGACAAGAAATAAATTCATCAATTTTAAAAGGAATTTCCATTCATGAATTACATAATACATATGGGGAGAATATTGCAATGGTTGCTGCCCAATATGGAAATTTGAAAGTGTTAAAATATGCAGTAAAGAATAAGATTTCTGTTCGAGAAGAAAATGCAGATTTTCAAAATATATTTGACCTTGCGATAAAATCAAACAACATTGATACAATAAAATATCTAATGGATATTATAAAACCATCCCCAAAAGATATATGCGAATCAATTGAGAATTCGATAGATTCTATTTCGGAGAAAACATTAGGGTACTTATTGACAAAATTAACAGATATAAATATATCACCAGAAGATAATGATGAAAATATATTAGAAACAGCAGCAATGAGTGACCGAATAGATCTTGCAGAATTGTTAATAAAAAAGAAGGCAGTAGTTACACCAATAGCATTAATAAACGCGGTAGATACGGGAAATATAAAATTAGTAAAACTATTGCTTAGCAATGGAGGCGAAGTTAATAAGATTGGAAAATACTCTGATGGAGAAAAAATGACATCTGCTTTATATGAAGCGATTACATTAGGAGATTTTCCAATGGTAAAATTTTTGATCAAGGAAGGGGCAGGTGATACGGATATAAAAGAAGCTGTAACAGACAGTAATAGTTATAGAATAAAAAAATATATTTATCAAAAGTTTCCGGGATTGCAAGATGACTAATACTATAGTGACTTAAGTTCCCTGAGACCTTACGAAGTCATGGTAAGAACAATGTAAGAAAGACAGGTGGAAAACCAAGCAATAGACGGGAAGAAATTAGAGAACAAAAAGCAAGAGGAGAGAGAAATAAAAGAAAAAGAAAGGGATATAAGCATTCAAAGTAAATATACAAAATAATAGAAAATAGTGATACTTGATTCGCTTAAGATAACAAATATTTCTAAGAAAAAACTTAAGCTCCCTGAGACCTTACGAAGTCAGAAAACAAGGAATTAATAACACAATAAAAGAGTGTAGAGTGAAGAAATCAGAAAAGCAGAAATAGTAATCTTAAAAAAGAACAAGATATGGAAATTGCCAGATAACATAAGGCCGACAGGCAATGATAGCCGTTGGATGTAAGCTGATCCGCGTATTCTTTGCAATCATGACGAAGGGTGTTGTCTACAATGGATCAAAAATGATAGAGGATATTCATCGTCCAACCCAACTGCCACAGGCAGCCTAACAAGAAAGAAATAAACCTGAAAACAGGAAAGCGTCCGCCAAGGAGATTGGTGCTGTGGACAGGGATGTAACTGTATCGTTGAAAAAAGTATAGCCAGTTTAGCCACAGGAGATACAGACCATAGGACAAAGATCCTGTACTTAAGCGTAAGTGGCAGCCCAGCTATGGATAGACAGAACGAAGGAATTTAGGACTCCAATCATAGCAGATGGATGATCCTGTCAGACATGAGAGGTTTGTTGCTGTAGAGAAAATGGGTAAACAAAGAAGGCAACCATAAAAATATCAAGACGTCTTCTTTTTATACCAATTTTTCTATGAATGGTACAAAAAGATACCTTATTCACTATCCATAAGGCTGTATTTTGATCAGCTAATTAATTTAAAGAGTATCCGGAAAGCTGATAAATCCAAGCTTTCTTGTGCAATTTTAATAAAAATATACAGAGAGGTCCCAGGGACATTAAGATTTCACTGTCTATATAACAAAAGGTAAAATATTATGCAGAAAAAACATAAAAAATTATATATAGAGATAATAATGCTACTAATATTTTTAATTACATTTGTAACAATGATAGTATGTAATATACAATTACAAAATAAAAAAGATTCTTTTATTAAAAAATCATATTCCATACCTGTTGGCATTTTCCCAGGGAATAAAGCAGCCATTGACGACAAAGGGAATATATATGATGCGACTGGAATGTTAGGTGTCGTTCAGAAATTTAACAAGAATGGTGACTTTATTAAGAGTATCTTAATTAAGGATGATATTGATATGATTAAGAATGAAAGAGATGGAATTCATGTATATGCAGGCAAGTTTGATTATACGGATTATCATATAACAGAGAAAAAAATAACAGAAAAAGAAATAAGTGAAACAGATTTAGATCATATAAAATCGGGACCCAATGAATTGGTGATTGGTAATTTCTGGATTTTCAAAGGTAAAATTACAATCTTGAAAAGTAGTTTATTTCCAATAGATCCTTTTATTATTATGTATACAGCTATATTAATGGAAATTATATTTTGGATAAAAGCAAAGATAAGCCGATTTAGAGAAAAACAAAAGTAGTAAAATTGTAGTGATAACAGGAGGAGACGAAATTGGAAGTTAATGTAGAAATTGTATTAAGTTATAATGATGAAGAAACAGATTGGAAAATAAAAAAAATTATCTCTAGATTTTTATACAGATTAAAGAAATACAGAACAGGAAATCGATTTGCTGGAGAATATACATATAAGATTAATCAAGATTCAGAACTATATAAACAAATAATTGAATTTTATAAATCAAATAGGAAAGATGTAGAATTTATCTGCTTAGGTTATGATGTAGAAGTTTTAGATGAAGAGTTTGAAAAGGCAAAAGCATTCGTTTTATGTTTTCCAGAATATTACTGTGAAGAATACGAAGATATTGAAAATGAATATAGTGAATGTGAAAGTTGTCATAGTAAAGAAAAAACAAATAGCTTATTTTATGCACAATCGAAAGGCTATATAAAAAAACATGAGAATGATTATGGGTTTGCAGGATTGGATGGAACAGGAGAGTTGTTGTTATTACCAAAACTGGTGGAGAAATTAAAAGAATCAGGAGTAGATAAAAAATATTTTCAGCCGATTATAAGCAAAAGTAAAAAGATATTAGGATATACTTTTATTACTGATAATATATTACCACAGAAAAGTTATATTGATGAAAATTATAAATTTGAAAATCAATGTGAAAAATGTGAAAGAATAAATATGACAGAAAATGAAAACATTTTCTATTTCATACCGAAAAGAATAACAGAAGAAGGAATAAAAAATTTAAAGGATGTAAATAAGACATATGAATTTTACGATGAGTATAGGGAAATCATAATAAATAAAAAAATTGCACAAATTATAAAAGAAAATGTTCCATATGCAAAATTTTACCCTGTTATTTTAGATAACAGAAATTAAAAACAAATCAACTATTCAGGAACCACCCCGCGATTCTGAACAATCGTAGAAAACACGATCATCGTACTAGTCTTCCCAAAGTGCTGCAATTTCCCAATAAATTCATCCAGTTCCATCGTACTAGGAAAAGCAACCTTCAGCAGCACAGAATAATTTCCAGTTACACAATCACATTCCAGTACATTTGGATGAGCTCGAAGAAAAGGATAAACTTCGGGTTTTTGTGCAGGGCTGATCTCAAGACTGATATATGCTTTAATATGATAACCAAGTTGGATCGGGTCAACAGAAGCATGAAATCCAGTCAGAATTCCTTCCGCTTCCAACCGCTTAATTATTTAAAGTAAATCAAGACTTTCATTAAAAAAAGAAAAGCTGAAACACAAAATTTGAACTTTAAATTTGGAAAGACAGGATTAAGGTTTACGAACATTGCATACTGTGTTAAGCTTCAACACATAAAATCTTGAAACAAGACGACAGCATCGTAATGGTCAAAAAAGCAGCAGCGATCACGAATGAAAAGTCTGGAAAACTTGACCAGTAAATCGCTTAGACGATCATTCAGGCATGTGATGAGATTCTGGATGGAAATTTAAGAGATCAGTTTATCGTGGATGCAATCCAAGGAGGGGCTGGAACTTCTGCCAATATGAATGCAAACGAAGTGATTGCCAATCGTGCGATAGAAATCCTTGGTGGAACCAAAGGAGATTACAGCATTGTACATCATGGGAAGAACACAGCTTCAGGATGCCGTTCCAATGAGACTAGGACAAAGTTTTGGAGCATTTGCACATGTTTTAAAAAGGGATATTAAGAGACTAAAAAATGTTATGGATGAGATGAAAGTCTTAAACATCGGAGCAACAGCCATTGGAACAGCGATCAATGTAGCCCCTTACTATCTTGCAAACATTTCTTATGAATTAAGCAAAGTTGCAGGAATTTCATTAAAACAGGCAGATGATCTGATCGATGCCACACAGAACTTAGATGGATTTGTCAGTGTATCCGGGGTGTTAAAAACATGTGCCGTTGATATTTCCAAGATATCCAATGACCTGAGATTAATGTCATTTGGCCCAAGAACTGGTTTATCAGAAATCAATCTTCCAGCAAGACAGAATGGTTCATCCATCATGCCAGGAAAGATCAACCCAGTGATTCCAGAAGTTGTATCACAGGTTGTATACCTGATCATTGGACATGACTATACGATCACGATGGCAGCCGAAGCCGGACAGTGCGAAAAATATATTGAAAAAAGTGTTGGAATCTCAACAGCGTTATGTCCATATATCGGATATGCAAAGTCTGCTGAGATTGCAAAGAAATCACTAAAAACAGGAATTTCTGTAAAAGAGCTGGTATTAGAAGAAGGTCTGTTAAATGAAGAAGAATTAAAAGAGATCTTAAAACCAGAGAAAATGACACAGCTTATGAGAGAAAAAGTGATGAAAGCAGTATCATAAATACAATTAGAATACAAAAAAGAATGAAAAGTAAGAAGAGGCTTTGGAGAAATTCAGAGCTTCTTTTATTGCAATATCCTCTCGCACAAGATATAATACATAAATAGAACATAAGTACGATTGGAGAATGGAAAGAATGATAATAATTCTATGCTTAGACAACAACAACGGTATGATGTTTAATGATCGAAGGCAGAGTCAGGATCGAGGCTTGCGAGAGTATATTGCGGAGATGACCAAAGGGGAGAAGGTCTATATGAATGCATATACAGAGAAGTTGTATGAAGAGATCAACGATCCGATTGTTTGTGAAGATTGCTTACACAAGGCAGGAAAAGGGGAGACTTGTATTGTAGAGAATCTTCCATTAAAACCAGTGATAGATCAGATTGAAGAGATCGTGATCTTCCGTTGGAATAAAGTCTATCCGTCCGATCAGGTACTGGATGTGAATCTTGAGGAATGGAAACTTGCAGAAGAAGAACAGATCGAAGGTTCCACTCACGAGATTACAAAACAGATCTATCTTCCAAAACAATAAGCTAGATCAGAAAAGAATATAACAAGAGGAGAAACAGTTGATGATGAGAGTAACAAAGAAATTATATGCTCTGCTGATCGCAGGAATGATGGCAGTATCACTGGCAGGATGCCAGAGTACAAACAATAGCAGTGATGGAAACAATGCACAGAGTGAACAAAGCAGCAAAGGAAGTACAAATTCTTCCACCAAATCTGTATCATCTGACAATATTCCGAATTTTTCAGGGAATATGACGGTTGCTGTTGACAATAATAATCCAGATTTTACATCCAAAGATCTGACAACAAAATCCTACGAGTCTTACAGCAGACTTGACTCTGAAGGAAGATGTCAGGTGGCGGAAGCGTGTGTTGGAAAAGATATCATGCCAAAAGGAAAACGCGGAACAATCGGTATGGTAAAACCAACCGGATGGCATACAGCAAAATATAATAACGTTGATGGGAAATATCTATATAACCGTTGTCATTTGATCGCTTACCAGCTGACCGGTGAGAATGCCAATAACAAGAACCTGATCACAGGAACAAGATCTTTTAACGTGGATGGAATGTTACCATATGAAGAGATGGTCGGTGACTATGTCCGTGAGACAGGAAACCATGTATTATACAGAGTCACACCAGTCTTTGACGGAGATGATCTGGTAGCCAAAGGGGTACAGATGGAAGCGATGTCTGTGGAAGATAAGGGAGAAGATATCAAGTTTAATGTCTTTGTATATAACGTACAGGATGGAGTGAAGATTGATTATGAAACAGGAGACAGTGAAGCAGACAGCAGCGTAGAGGTGACAATAGAGAATTCCAAAGCAAACCAGAAATATCATACAGATCAGAATTCTTCCAATAACAGTAACAGTTCAGACAGCAGTAACAATTCAAACAGCAAAAGTTACAGAAGCAACAAAAATACAACAGCAGCGAAAACAAATACGAAAACAAGTACTTCACAGGAAATTCGAGGAAACAGCAGATCAAAAGTTTATCATTGTCCGGGACAAAGAGACTATGACCGTATGGGAACATCAAAATATTTAGTGACATTTAAGAGTGAAAAGGAAGCACAGGCAGCAGGTTATCGTAAGGCACAAAGATAAAAAAGTTAACGATCCATAAAGACAGACAGGAGGAATCTTATGAGTTTAAATGCAACACCAAGAGGAGACAGGATTCACATCGCATTATTCGGAAAACGAAACGCCGGAAAGTCCAGTGTCATCAATGCAATGACTAATCAGGAGCTGGCGATCGTATCCGATGTCAAAGGAACAACAACAGATCCTGTATACAAGGCAATGGAGCTTCTTCCATTAGGACCGGTTGTTATGATCGATACACCGGGGCTTGATGACGAAGGAGAATTAGGAGCAAAGCGTGTCAAGAAAGCAAAAGAAGTATTGGCAAAAGCTGATATAGCACTCGTGATCATGGATGCGACCGCAGGCATGACAGAGTTTGAAGAAGATATGATATGTCTGATCGAAGAAAAGAAGATTCCTTATCTGAAAGTCTACAATAAGATGGATCTTACTGATGCAAAAGAATGGAAAGAAGACAAAGCATGTTTCGTCAGTGCCAAGGATAAAAAAGGTATCTGGGAGTTGAAAGAAGAGATTGGGAAACTGATTCCAACCGATGATGATACATTAAAGATCGTAGGAGATTTAGTTTGTCCAAATGATTTTGTGATCTTAGTCGTACCGATTGACAGTGCAGCACCAAAAGGCAGACTGATCCTGCCACAGCAGCAGACGATCCGTGATCTTTTGGAAGCGGGTGCAGCATCGATCGTTGTGAAAGAGACAGAATTAGAAAAGACATTAGAAGAAATCGGCAAGAAACCAGCCTTAGTGATCACAGATTCCCAGGCATTTGGAAAGGTTTCAAAGATCGTTCCAGAAGATATTAAACTAACTTCATTTTCAATCCTGTTTGCAAGATACAAAGGAGATCTGGAAGAGGAAGTCAGAGGAGTCAAAGCTTTAGAACATCTAGAAGACGGAGCAAAGATTCTGATTGCAGAAGGATGTACTCATCACAGGCAGTGTGATGATATCGGAACGGTGAAAATCCCAAGATGGCTGAAACAGTATACAGGCAAGACGTTTGATATTCATACAAGCAGTGGAAATTCATTTCCAGATGATCTTGATACTTATGATCTGGTTATTCACTGTGGAGGATGCACATTAAATAGAAGAGAGATGAAGAACCGTATCGCAAGAGTCAAAGATGCAGGGGTTCCAATCGTCAATTATGGAATCTTTATTGCAGCAACACAGGGAATTCTAAAGAGAACTTTAGAACCATTTGAAGAAGCAAGCAGGATCTTAAATGAGATTTAGGATAGACTATTTCAAAAAATCAGCATAAATTAACAAAAATCAGCAAGACTGCTTCTTTACAAAGAAAGATAAGTTTTGTAGAATAGAAAGATAGAATTAAAAACCAATGGGAGGAAATCATGAGCAAAGTAAGAACAAGATTTGCACCAAGCCCTACAGGGCGTATGCATGTAGGTAACTTAAGAACAGCCCTTTATGCATATCTGATCGCACGTCATGCAGGCGGAGATTTTATTTTAAGAATTGAAGATACAGACCAGGAAAGACAGGTAGAAGGAGCAGAACAGATCATCTACAATACTCTTAAGAAAGCTGGGATGAATCACGATGAAGGGCCAGATGTTGGTGGAGACGTTGGACCATATGTTCAGAGTGAAAGACAGGCTCAGGGACTGTATTTAAAATATGCGAAAGAGTTGATCGATAAAGGAGAAGCATATTATTGTTTCTGCGATCAGGAAAGATTAGACACACTGAAAGTAAAATCAGGAGATGTTGTGATCAGTCATTATGACAAGCACTGCTTAAACTTATCCAAAGAAGAAGTTCAGGCAAAATTAGATGCAGGAGTACCATATGTAATCCGTCAGAATAACCCAACAGAAGGAACAACATCTTTCGTAGATGAGATTTACGGAGAGATCACAGTAGATAATATCGAATTAGATGATATGATTCTGATCAAATCCGATGGATATCCAACATACAACTTTGCAAACGTTGTTGATGACCATTTAATGGGAATCACACATGTTGTTCGTGGTAACGAATACTTATCTTCTACACCAAAATACAATCGTTTATACGATGCATTTGGATGGGAGAAACCAGTATACATTCACTGTCCACTGATCACAGACGAAGAACATCACAAATTAAGTAAGAGAAAAGGACATTCTTCCTTCGAAGATCTGATCGAACAGGGATTCCTACCAGAGACGATCGTAAACTTCGTTGCATTACTTGGATGGAGTCCAGGAGGAGAACAGGAAATCTTCTCATTAAAAGAATTAGAAGAGATCTTTGATTACAAACATATGTCTAAGACACCAGCAGTCTTTGACATGAATAAGATCAAATGGATGAATGGTGAATATATCAAAGCTATGGATTTTGATCGTTTCAAAGAACTGGCTATGCCATATGTAACAGAGACGATCCACAGAGAGATGGATTTTGATAAGATTCTTTCAATGGTTAAGACAAGAATTGAATTATTTACAGAGATTCCGGGACATATTGATTTCTTTGAAGCAGTTCCAGAATATGATGTAGAAATGTATAAACATAAGAAGATGAAGACAACACCAGAGACTTCATTAACAGTATTAAAAGAAATCTATCCAGTGATCGAAGCACAGGAAGACTTTACAAATGATGCGTTATATGAGATGTTAGTATCCTTTGCAAAAGGACATGAGTATAAGAATGGTTATGTAATGTGGCCAGTTCGTACAGCAGTATCCGGAAAGCAGATGACACCGGGTGGAGCGACAGAATTAATGGAACTTCTTGGCAAAGAGGAATCTTTAAAGAGAATCAATGATGCAATTGTAAAACTGGAGGCAGCACTTGCGTAATCATTTAAGTGAGGCACAGAAAGAAGCTGTGATGCATAAGGATGGACCAATGATGGTACTTGCAGGACCAGGATCAGGAAAGACCCTTGTGATCACAAAGAGAATTCAATATTTGATATCGCATTATCAGATTCTGCCGCAGCGGATTTTGGTCATTACATTTACCAGAGCTGCTGCGAATGAGATGAAGGAGCGATTTTGGCGGCTGGCAGGGGAAACCCTGCCGGTTTCTTTTGGAACATTTCATTCTGTATTTTTTACGATTTTAAAATATGCTTATCATTATAGTGCAGATAATATTCTGCCTGAACATAAGAAATATGATTTTATCCGTGAGATCATTACAGACCATGAACTAGACATAGAAGATGAGGCAGATTTTATGCGTTCGGTCATTCAGGAGATCAGTCTGGTAAAAGGACAGATGATACCGCTTGATTATTATCATAGTGGATGTTGTGGAGATGAAGTGTTTAAAGAGATTTTCCATGCATATGAGGAGAAACTTCATCAGAATCGATGGATTGATTTTGATGATATTTTGGTGTATACATACGAATTATTAAAAGAACGGGAAGATATCAGGAAGGCGTGGCAGCAGAAGTTTCCATATATTTTGATTGATGAGTTTCAGGATATTAATAAGATTCAGTATGAGATTGTGAAGATGCTGTCCGGAGAAAATCAGAATCTGTTTATTGTAGGTGATGATGATCAGTCAATTTATAAGTTTCGTGGTGCAAGACCAGAACTTATGTTGAACTTTCCGAAGGATTTTAAGAATACGAAACAAGTAATATTAAATCGCAATTATCGTTGTGGAAAGCAGATCGTACAGACGGCAGAAGATATTATTTCTTATAATACAAAGCGTTTTGAAAAGAAAATGGAAGCACAGCCAAACAGTGAAGCCAAGGTTGAGATTCGAACATTTAAAGATCATTATGAGGAAAATAAGCATATTGTATACACAATTAGGGAAGAGATGGCAAAGAAAACACCATTATCCCAGATTGCGATTCTTTATCGCACCAATCAGGGACCGAGACAGTTGATCGGGGCTTTGATGGCATATAATATTCCGTTTTATATGCAGGATGCAGTGCCGAATCTTTTTGATCATTGGATTTCCAAGAATATTATTGACTACATGAAACTTGCCAGAGGAGACATGAGAAGAAGTACATTTTTAAGAGTGATGAATCGACCAAAACGTTATATCAGCCGTGAGTATCTGACGGATTCAGAAGTTTCTTTTGATGATCTGCTTGAGAAAGTTAAGGATAAGCCATGGCTGTATGAATATGTTGAAGATTTTAAGGAAGATCTTCGTATCATGAAGAATATGACTCCATTAATGGCAATTAATTATATCAGAAAGTCTGTTGGTTATAATGCATACATTTCGGAATATGCAAGATTTCGAAAGATTCAGGAAGAAGAATTCACACATGTACTCGAAGAACTTCAGGAAAGTGCCAAAGGATATGATACATACGAAGAGTGGTTTGATCATATCAGAGAATATACAGAGGAATTGAACCGTCAGTCAAAAGAAAACGAAGAGTCGAAAGAAGGTGTGATTGTAAGCACTATGCACAGCACAAAAGGACTGGAATTTGAACGAGTATTTCTTCCAGATGTCAATGAAGATGTGATTCCACATAAGAAATCAATGAAAGAGGAAGATGTTGAAGAAGAACGCAGGCTTTTTTATGTTGGTGTGACAAGGGCAAAGAAATATTTACATATTTTATCAGTAAAAAAGCTATATAATAAAGACAGCAGGCCATCAAGATTCCTTGTGGAACTTGAAAAACGGCAGGAAGAAAGGAATGCAGAAGATGGAAAATAGACCAATACCAAGAGCTGGTGAGTTTTATATGCACTTTAAAGGGAAACTTTATCAGATCATTACAGTTGCATCACACACGGAGACAGAAGAAGAGTTGGTGATCTATCAAGCGTTGTATGGGACATATAAAACCTATGCAAGACCACTAGAAATGTTTTTAAGTGAAGTGGATCATAAAAAATATCCAAAGGCAGAACAAAAATATCGTTTTAGAAAAGTTGAACTTTGTGAAAATGCAGGAGATCATGTAGGTGTAAAAATAGCAGCTGAACAAAAAGCAGATGCCAAACCAGCATATGAGGAAACATCAGAAAATGTTCAGAAAATTACACAGGAAGAGGAAGAAGCACAAGAAAATAATATTGAACCATTGCTTAAGTTTCTTGATGCATCAGATCTTAATGAACGCCTTAATATTCTGGTTCAGTATAAAGACCAGATCACAGAGACAATGCTTGAATCTATGGGAATGGCAATGGACTGTGTGTTAACTGGAAAGACATTGGAAGAACAGTATTACGAACTTGATAAAGTGATCAGAACAAAACTTCAATATGAGAAAAAGCCCCGCATTTAATGTGCAGGACTTTTTAAATTTAATAAGCATCCGAAGTTTTGCTAAAAGAAATAGATAGTTATTAGTTAATTATTCTTCATCTTCAAGAATTTCATCTAAGACAGCAGTAACTGTTTCGTATTCTTCATCAGTTTCAATGTTATCAAGACTGAAAGTATCAGGATCTTCAGAATCTTCGTTATAACGATATAAAAGTAAAGCACTTTCTTCATCTTCGCTTTCTAGATCTTCAATGGAAACTAGTGCGATATATTCTTGATCATTTAATTCTTCTACAGAGAATAAAGCAATGACAGCACAGTCTTGTTCAGTTCCATCTTCTAATTCTAAATGGAGTACAGGAGTTTCTTCTTCGATAATATTATCTTGTTCGTTAAATTCGCTCATTTTGCTACCTCTTTTCTTAGTCTTTTGTTTCACTATACTAAAGGAAGAAGAAAAAAGCAAGGAAAGGATAAAAAAAGATCACTTTGTCTAAGAATTGACAAGAAAAAACAGGTGTGATACGATACGAAATAATGGAGGTAACACAATGGAAGAATACAAATTTTTGCTGGATATTGCGATTATTCTGGCAATGACCAAGGCATTCAGCCTGGTATCAAAGAAGTTTAACATGCCGCCAGTTGTTGGAGCGTTGATCGCGGGAATCATTTTAGGGCCAGTTGTCCTTAATATAGTGGATCCTTCAGATTCGATTTTAAATTTGGCTGAAGTAGGAGTTGTAGTACTGATGTTTCAGGCTGGACTTGAAACCGACATAGATGAATTGAAGAAAAGTGGAATACCTGCTTTTGTTATTGCGTTATGTGGGGTATTAGTTCCGCTTGTAATGGGTGCAGCATTATCGTTAGCATATGGAAGAAATATGTTAGAGTCAATTTTTATCGGAGTGATCTTAACAGCAACTTCTGTAAGTATTACGGTAGAAGCACTGCAGGATATGGGACATTTGAAAGGAAGAGTCGGGACAGCAATCCTTGGAGCTGCGATTATTGATGATATTCTCGGAATCGTCTTATTATCAATAATGACAAGTCTTGGAGGAGCATTAGGATTTCATATTCAGGCAATCCTTATGGTTTTGGTAAAGATGGCAGCATTTTTTGCAATTTCAATTATTGGAGGAATCGGAATCAAGAAGTTTTTCCAATGGTTGTCTACTTATAAGAACCCTGAGATTGAACGACATAGAAGAAGAGTTCCTGTTTTTGCATTAGCGTTTTGTCTGGCTCTTGCATTTTTTGCAGAGTTATTTGGAATCGCAGATATTACAGGAGCATATCTTGCTGGAATCATTCTTTGCAGACTTCCAGAGAGATTTTATATTTACAATAAGATTGAAGTTTTATCTTATATGATGATCACACCAATATTTTTTGCGAGTATTGGATTGAATGTTGATATTCATGGAATGACACAGACATTGATCGTATTTACGATTATTTTATGTGTGATCGCAGTGATCTCAAAGATTGCAGGATGTGGTCTTGGGGCCTTGCTTTGTAAATATGGAAAGCGTGAATCTGTACAGATTGGGGCAGGAATGGTATGTCGTGGTGAAGTTGCACTGATCGTTGCACAGAAAGGAATTTCTGTAGGATTGCTTTCAGAAGTTTTCTTTGCACCAGTTGTTATCATGGTACTTGTGACGACCTTGTTATCACCGATCATATTAAAAATGCTTTTTACAAAATAAAGAATATTACGACACAGATAAAACAATAGAAAAGAGGCTTTAAGATGATAGACACAGTAGTATCTGTAAAACTTCCGATCGGAGAGATGTTAAGGATCAAGAGAAATCGTTTGATGCCAGATCATGTGACGGGGGAAGAAAAGAGAATCTGTCTGGTATCAGGAATTTATGGGGATGAGCTTGGAGGTCAGTATATCTGTGGAGAGATCATACGAAGGATCAAAGCAGAATTTCACAATCTTACGGGAATCGTAGATGTTTATCCAGCGGTCAATCCATTAGGACTGGATGCCAGAACAAGAGCAGTACCTATTTCTGATATCGATTATAGCAGTGCATTTCCGGGAGATATCAATGGAGGACTGGAAGATTATACAGCAGCAAAACTGCTTGAAGATATCAAAGGGGCATCTTGCTGTATAGACATTCATTCCAGTAATATCTTTTTGCAGGAAGTTCCTCAAGTACGTTTGAATGATGACTATGATGAGATGCTGCTTCATTTAGCAAAGTATATGAATACAGATCTGGTATGGATCCATCCTTCACAGACAGTCAATGAAGGAAGTCTTGCATATGCATTAAATCAAATGGGAATTCCGACAATGGTAACAGAATCAGGATCAGCATTCCGTATCCGTTACGAATATTGCCGTCAGATCATTGATGGAATTTTTTCTGTGATGGCAGAACTTGGTATTTGGAAAGGCAAGACAAATGGTAAGAATGATGTACCATTTATCAATGAAGATAAGATCTGTTATTTAAACTGTGAATTCAGTGGATTGTTTGTTTCATACAAACGATTAAAGGATCGAGTAAAAAAAGGTGAGATCATAGGAATTATACAGAATCCATTAATGGGAGCGACAGAAGAAGAAGTGATCGCTCCAGTAGATGGAATATTAATGACATTAAGAGAACATCCAAGTGTAGCAGAAGGCTCTCTGGTTGCCAGAGTGATCGGAGGCGGGAATTTATGAAGAAAGAAGTTATATATTCCTCAGGCAATTATTTAAGAGGAGAATTTACGATAGAAGGATATCGTTTTGGAAAGCAAAGCGAGGAATCAGAACAAGCAGCATGTATTGTAGGTGCTATGCGTGGAAATGAATACCAACAATTATATATATGTTCACAGCTTGTCAAACGCCTAAAAGAATTGGAAAACAGCGGTGCGATCGTTGGAGATAATCAGATTCTTGTCATTCCATGTGTCAATAACTTTTCAATGAATGTTGGAATGAAGTACTGGGTATCTGATAACAGTGATATTAACCGACAGTTTCCTGGTAATTTTGATGGGGAACCGACAAGCAGACTTGCAGCACATTTATTTGAGAAGGTCAAAGGATTCCGCTACGGAATTCATTTTGCATCATTTTTTCGATGTGGTGATTTTGTACCGCATGTAAGAATGCCAGCAACAGGAAAAGAAAGTACAAGTCTGGCAAGTTTATTTGGTCTGCCATATGTATTAACAAGCAAACCAAGAAATTTTGATAAAACGACTTTAACTTATAACTGGCAGATCAATGGAACGGATGCATTTTCGTTATATTCCGGAGAAACGGACAATATCGATGTGAATCTGGCCAAACAGGCAGTATCTGCTGTACTTCGATTCTTGACTCGAATGGGTATTTTAAAATATAATTGCCATAACGGGTATATTGCGAGTATGATAGAAGAAGAGGATCTTGTATCAGTTAAAGCAAGTGCTCCAGGATTTTTAAGACGTTTTGCAGCGATCAATGAGGAAGTCAACAGAGGTCAGCTGCTAGGAGAAGTTTTGAATCCATACAATGGAGAAATCTTATCAGAGATTCGTTCAACGGCAGACGGAATTATATTCTTTGCCGAGAATCAGCCAACGATTTTGGAAAATGCATCTGCATTTCAGGTGATTAAGAAACTACATGAATAAATGGGAGGAAATCATGGGAGAAGTTAGAAGAGTCTATGTTGAAAAGAAAAAAGACTACGCAGTAAAAGCAAAAGAACTGCATGCAGCATTGAAGCAGTATCTTGGACTGGATGTCGAATCCGTTCGTGTCCTTGTCCGCTATGACATCGAAAATCTGTCCGATGTAAGTTATGAAAAAGCACTGGTTACAGTATTTAGTGAACCACCAGTTGACGACGTGTATGAAGAGACATTACCACTTGCCGATGGAGAAGTATCTTTCAGCGTTGAATTTCTGCCAGGACAGTTTGATCAGAGAGCAGATTCCGCACAGCAATGTGTGAAACTGTTAGACGAAGATGAAGATGCCCTGATCAAAAGTGCAACAACTTATGTTGTGAAAGGTGACTTAACTGACGAACAGTTAGAAGCAGTCAAAGAGTATTGCATCAACCCAGTTGACTCAAGAGAGGCATCTGCAGAGAAACCAGAGACATTAGTAATGGATTTTGAAGAACCTGCAGATGTTAAGATTCTTGATGGATTTAAAGATATGGAAGAGGATAAATTTAAAGAATTATATGATTCTTTAAATCTGGCAATGACATTCAAAGATTTCCTTCATATCCAGAATTATTATAAGGGAGAAGAGAATAGAGATCCTTCTATGACAGAGATCCGTGTACTGGATACTTACTGGTCTGATCATTGTCGTCATACAACATTCTCTACGGAACTTACAAATATTGGATTCCAGGATGGATTTTACCGTGCACCATTAGAAGAAGCATATTATTCTTACATGGATGACTTTGAAGAGATGTACAAAGATCGCGATGACAAATATGTTTGTCTGATGGATATGGCATTAATGGCTATGAAACGTCTTAAGAAAGACGGAGTTCTTGATAACATGGAAGAAAGCGATGAGATCAATGCCTGCAGTATCGTAGTGCCAGTAGAGATTGATGGCAAAGAAGAAGAATGGCTGATCAGTTTCAAGAATGAAACACATAACCATCCAACAGAGATCGAACCATTTGGTGGAGCTGCAACATGTCTTGGTGGAGCGATCCGTGATCCATTATCAGGACGTTCTTATGTATATCAGGCAATGCGTGTAACAGGAGCTGCTGATCCAACTGTTCCATTAAAAGATACACTAAAAGGTAAATTACCACAGTACAAGATCGTAAATGAAGCTGCAAATGGATACAGCTCTTACGGAAACCAGATCGGTCTTGCAACAGGATATGTCAATGAAGTATATCATCCAGATTATGTTGCAAAACGTATGGAAATCGGTGCCGTTATGGGTGCAGCACCTAGAAAGAACGTTATCAGAGAGAATTCTGATCCAGGAGATATCATTATCTTATTAGGTGGTAGAACAGGACGTGATGGTTGTGGAGGAGCAACAGGATCATCTAAAGTTCATACTGAAGAATCTATCGAAACATGTGGAGCTGAAGTTCAGAAAGGTAATCCACCAACAGAACGTAAGATCCAGAGATTATTCAGAAGAGAAGAAGTCAGCCGTCTGATCAAGAAATGTAACGACTTTGGTGCAGGTGGAGTTTCCGTAGCGATCGGAGAACTTGCAGATGGTCTGATCGTAGATCTTGATAAAGTACCTAAGAAATATGCCGGACTTGATGGAACAGAGCTTGCGATTTCTGAATCTCAGGAACGTATGGCAGTTGTTGTAGATCCAAAAGACGTAGAACAGTTCCTTGCATACTCAGCAGAAGAAAATTTAGAGGCAGTTGAAGTTGCAGTTGTAACAGAAGATCCAAGACTGATCCTTAAATGGAGAGGAAAAGAGATCGTTAATATCTCAAGAGCTTTCCTTGATACAAACGGAGCACATCAGGAAACAGAAGTATTTGTAGAGATTCCTCACCGTGTAGAATCTTACTTTAATCGTAAGGATGAGACAGGAACATTCGAAGAAGTATGTAAGAATACATTATCTGACCTTAATGTATGTTCACAGAAAGGTCTGGTAGAGAGATTTGATAGTTCTATTGGAGCAGCAACAGTGACAATGCCATACGGTGGAAAATATCAGTTAACACCAATTCAGACAATGATTGCAAAACTTCCAGTTCTTAAGGGAAAATGTGATACTGTTACAATGATGAGTTACGGATTTGATCCATATCTGTCTAAATGGAGTCCATTCCATGGAGCAGTTTATGCGATCACAGAATCTATTGCTAAGATTGTAGCTTCTGGTGGAGACTATAGAAATATTCGCCTGACATTCCAGGAATACTTCAAACGTCTTGGAGAAGACAAGACTCGCTGGGGACAGCCAGTTGCAGCATTACTTGGTGCATATCAGGCACAGATGGGATTCGGACTTGCATCCATTGGTGGAAAAGACAGTATGTCTGGAACATTTAATGATATCGATGTACCACCAACACTTGTATCATTTGCAGTGGATGTAGCGAAGACAACAGATATTATCACACCAGAACTTAAGAAAGCAGGAAACAGACTGGTTCGTATTTGTATCCCAACAGATGCATACAATCTGCCAATCTATTCTGAAGTGAAGAAAGTATATAAACGCGTCACAAAACTGATCAAAGATGGAGCAATCAAATCTGCTTATGCGATCGGTGGAGGCGGAGCTTTAGAGGCAGTCGCTAAGATGGCATTTGGTAATAAATTAGGTGTTATCTTTGATGAAGAAGTAGAATTAAAAGACTTAACAGATCCTAAGTTTGGATCATTTGTTGTTGAGATGGATACAAGAGACATTCATAAACTAGGAATTCCTGGTCTTCTGATCGGTGAGATCACAGAGAAACATGAAATTGTATTCGGTGATGAAGTGGTTACATTAGAAGAAGCAATTGATACATGGCAGAAACCATTAGAGAAAGTATTCCCAACAAAATCTGAAGGAAGTCAGAATATCGTTGATACAACAAGACATTACACAAAAGGAAATATTTACGTATGTAAGAACAAGGTTGCAAAACCAAACGTATTTATTCCAGTATTCCCAGGAACAAACTGTGAATATGATTCAGCCAAAGCATTTGAACGTGCTGGAGCAAATGTTATTACAAAAGTATTTAAGAACCTTGATGCACAGGGAATCCGTGATTCAGTAGAAGTGTTTGAAAAAGCGATCAATGAATCACAGATCATCATGTTCCCAGGTGGATTCAGTGCTGGTGATGAACCAGATGGTTCTGCAAAATTCTTTGCAACAGCATTTAGAAATGAAAAATTAAAAGAAGCAGTTATGGATTTATTAGATAATCGTGACGGACTTGTACTTGGTATTTGTAACGGATTCCAGGCTCTGATCAAATTAGGTCTTGTACCAGAAGGTAAGATCGTAGAACAGAATGCTAAATCTCCAACTCTTACTACAAACCGTATCGGACGTCATGTATCTAAAGTTGCTTATACAAGAATTGCATCTAATTTGTCACCATGGTTTAACAATGTGAATGTAGATGATGTCTTTAGCATTCCGGTATCCCATGGAGAAGGACGTTTCGTAGCAGACGAAGATGTGATCCAGGAACTGTTTAAAAATGGACAGGTAGCAACACAGTATGTTGATTTAAATGGAGATCCTACAATGAACGAGGAATTTAATCCAAATGGTTCTTACCATGCGATTGAAGGTATCACAAGTCCAGATGGACGAGTTCTTGGTAAGATGGGACATTCAGAACGTCGTGACAGTTATGTTGGAATCAATATCTATGGACAGAAAGATCAAAAGATCTTCGAATCTGGAGTAGAATATTTCAAATAGAATATAAGATACGAAGAAATCCTGCATTCCAATGGAGTGCAGGATTTCTTATTTCATCTAGTTTTGTGAGATATGATTAGAATTTTCTTTTGGAATGATATGGATGGTTTCCATACGGTTCTTATCAACGGATACAACTTTGAAAATAAAGTGTTCATCTTCTGCAATTTCGCCCTCAGAAGGCAAATGATCAAGTAATTCGATAATATATCCACCGAGTGAATCATAATCCTCAGAATCAAGGTTTACGTGAAGCAGATCATCAAGATCATCAAGCTTCAATGAAGCAGATACCATATAGGATCCATCGGGTAATTCTTTAAATGTATCTTCTTCAGATTCATCGTATTCATCACGTAGTTCTCCGAATATTTCTTCTACAATATCTTCAAGTGTGATCAGTCCGGCAGTTACGCCATATTCATCTAAAACAATAGAGAAACTTACGGATTTCTCTCTCATCTGTGCAAGCAGACTTGAAACTTTCTGTGTTTCATAAGTAAAGAATGGTTTTCTTAAGACATCCCTTAAATGGAAAATCTCTCCTCTGTGCTGGCTACGGTAGAAGTATACATCTTTGAAATAAACAATACCAACAACATGATCTTTACTTCCTTCATAAACAGGAAGTCTTGAGTAACCAGCTTCACGGAAGATTTCAAGGACTTCTTCATAAGAAGCATCGACGGATACAAAAGTTACATCAATACGAGGGATCATAATATCCTTAGCAAGGGATTCCTTAAAATCAAAAACATTATTTAACATATCTTTTTCAGCTTCTTCGATAACACCATCTTCATGACTGACATCAACGATCGTACGAAGTTCGCGTTCCGTCATAATACGTTTGGACTGTTTGGAATCAATATGGAAGATCATAAGAATTCCTGTGGAAAGCTTGTTGATAAGATAAACAATTGGTGTCAATAGCTTTGTGACAAGATAAATACTGGATGCATAGCTTAAAGCAATTTTTGTATTATTGATCGTTGCATAAGTCTTTGGAGTAATTTCACCAAAGATCAGAACAAGAATCGTGATCACGGCTGTTGCAATTCCGGCTCCCATACTTCCAAAGATACGAATTGCGATCGTAGTTGTTAAGGAAGTCAGGGAAATATTTACTAAGTTATTTCCAACCAGAATACTAGAAAGCATCTGACTAGGATTCTCGATTAGTTTTAAGACTAATGCAGCCTTTTTATTTCCATCCTCTGCCATAGCACGCATGCTGTGGGGATTTACCGTTGTTAATGCAGTTTCCGCCGATGAAAAATAAGCGGAAAGCGAAAGTAAAACTATAATTTCGACAATCTGTAATATTGTACTGGGGTCCAATTATTATTCCTCCTAAAAATTAATATAATAATCATCTGCTTTTTAATACAGTTCTTTTCATTGTACGCAACAAATGGCTTCATGTCAAGTTAGTGGTTGCCAACCATGGAAAAATATGGTATACCTATTTTTAGGAGGAATGGTCGTATGAAGTACTACTATGATTATCGTTTTCCAATCGGGAATCTGACGATTGAGGAAGACGGACATGGAATTTGTGGGATTTATTTTGGAATAAAGAAGTTAGAAGGCGAGAAGAAGAATACAGAGTTGATCAGAGAAGCAGCCCTTCAGCTGTCACAATATTTTGATGGACGCAGAAAGAAATTTGATCTGAAACTTTCTTATTATGGAACGGAATTTCAGATAAAGGTATGGAAGGCATTGCAAGAGATTCCATATGGAACAACCTGTACATACAAAGATATTGCAGAACGTGTAGGAATTCCAAAAGGATGCCGTGCTGTAGGTATGGCAAATAATAAAAATCCAATCGTGATCGTAGTTCCATGTCACAGAGTGATTGGAATGAATGGTTCTCTGACAGGATATGCAGGCGGACTTGATGTGAAAGAATATTTATTGGAACTTGAGAAACGTAATCAAAAAGTAAAGGAAAGATATTGACAAAGATTCTCAATTGAGATATGATACATAGGCATATTTTGCCGGAGGCACATCCGGTATTGATCTTATATATTTCCGTGAGGGAGTAGTTAGCAGAGAATCTGTGACAGTATCAACACAATGATGGACAACATCTGGTGCTGTCTTAATTAACGAGACTCATAGACGATAAGCCTTAATTTATGGCAGGTTTTTCGTCTGTGAGTCTTTTTTTCGATATGGAGGACAATTTTATGGATTTGCTTACACTATTAACACTGGCTGTTGGATTGTCGATGGATGCCTTTGCTGTTTCAATCTGCAAAGGCCTGGCAATGCGAGAAAAAGTTTTGGGAAAAGGGGTCATTATTGGCTTATGGTTTGGAGGCTTTCAGGCATTGATGCCAATCATTGGATTTTTTCTTGGAACACAATTTAAAGATCAGATCATATCAATTGATCACTGGATTGCATTTATCCTTCTTGGACTGATTGGAATTAATATGGTGAAAGAATCATTGTCAGATAAAGAAGAGAATGCAGATGCATCCATTGAAATAAAAGAAATGTTTATGCTTGCAGTGGCAACAAGTATAGATGCACTTGCAGTAGGAATTACATTTGCGTTTTTAAATGTGCATATTGTATCCGCAGCATCTATGATCGGAGTCTGTACATTTTTGATTTCATTTGCAGGAGTAAAGATTGGAAATATTTTTGGAACAAAATATAAATCAAAGGCAGAGCTTGCAGGTGGCATAATACTGATACTTTTGGGATTTAAGATTCTTCTTGAACACCTTCATATTCTCTAAAATAAAAAAATACCCCTTTCTTTTTTTGTGAAAAGAGTGTAATATAATATAGGCAGTGGCACAACATATTGTGTCGGATGGTAAGAATATAACAAGATTTTGTGCCCAGAAAATGGAAACGCACAAAATCTTGTAATTTTATATAAAAGAGGGAGAAACTATGAATGGTGATGTAAAAACAAAGATTATCAAGCGGAATGGAGAAGAGGTAACCTTTGATATCGATAAGATCATCAATGCGATCACAAAGGCGAATGAAGAAGTGTCAAAGCTTCATCAGATGAACGAATATCAGATCATGGCAATTGCAGAAAAAGTTGCGGATCAGGTGAAAAGTTCTTCACATGCAGTGAATGTAGAAGACATTCAGAACATGGTTGAGACAGGAATCATGGAGATGAGAGGATACGAAGTTGCCCAGAAGTATGTAAGATATCGTTTTAAGAGAGAATTAAGAAGAAAATCCAATACAACTGATGATGGAATTCTTGCTCTTCTTGATAATATTAATGAGGAAGTGAATCAGGAAAATTCAAATAAGAATCCAGTGATCAATTCCACACAGAGAGATTACATGGCTGGAGAAGTCAGCAAGGATTTAAGTAAGAGAGTCCTTTTACCAAATGATATCATCCGTGCTCATGAAGAAGGAATCATTCATTTTCATGATTCTGATTATTTTGCACAGAGAGAACATAATTGTGATCTGATCAATTTAGAAGATATGCTTCAGAATGGAACTGTGATCAGCGAGACGCTGATTGAGAAACCGCATTCATTTTTTACAGCATGTAATGTAACAACACAGATCGTGGCACAGGTAGCAAGTAACCAATATGGGGGACAGTCATTTACACTGGCACATTTAGCACCATTTGTAGATATCAGCAGAAAGAAACTTCGTAATAATGTTGTCAAAGAACGTAAAGCAATTGGAGAATCTATGGATGATGAGATCATCGATAAGATTACGGAGATGCGTCTTTATGATGAAATCAAACAGGGAATTCAGACGATCCAGTATCAGTTAGTAACATTGATGACATGTAATGGTCAGGCACCATTTGTCACAGTCTTTATGTATCTTGATGAAGTGCCGGAAGGACAGACAAGAGATGATTTAGCACTCGTGATCGAAGAAGTTTTAAAACAGAGAATTCAAGGTGTTAAAAACGAGAAGGGAGTTTGGATCACACCAGCATTTCCAAAACTTATTTATGTACTTGATGATGATAATATCACGGAAGATTCCAAGTACTGGTATCTGACGAAATTAGCTGCACAATGTACAGCGAAACGTATGGTTCCAGATTATATATCTGCGAAAGTGATGAGAGAACTTAAGAACGGAGATGTATATCCTTGTATGGGATGCAGATCTTTCTTAACAGTTGAGGATTCTCAGAGAAATGCAGATGGAAGTCACAAGTTTTACGGAAGATTTAATCAGGGGGTTGTAACGATCAACTTAGTTGATGTGGCATGTAGTTCTGACGGAGACATGGACAAATTCTGGGAGATCTTAGAAGAAAGACTTGAACTTTGTCATAAAGCCTTAAGATGCCGTCACGAGAGATTAAAGGGAGCAGTATCTGATGTTGCACCGATCCTTTGGCAGCATGGGGCACTGGCAAGACTTAAAAAAGGTGAGAAGATCGATAAGTTATTATATGATGGATACTCCACAATTTCTCTTGGATATGCAGGACTTTATGAGATGTGTGTTCGTATGACAGGAAAATCTCATACATCCGATGAAGGAAAAGAATTTGCGCTAAAAGTTATGCAGAAGTTAAATGATAAATGTAACGAATGGAAGAAAGCAGAAAATATCAGCTATTCTGTATACGGAACACCAATGGAATCTACAACTTATAAGTTTGCGAAATGTTTACAGAAACGTTTTGGTATCATTCCAGGTGTCACAGATAAGAACTATATCACAAACAGTTATCATGTCCATGTAACAGAAGAAATCGATGCATTCAGCAAACTTGCATTCGAATCAGAATTCCAGAAATTATCTCCAGGTGGAGCAATTAGTTACATTGAAGTACCGAACATGCAGGATAATATCCCAGCTGTTTTATCTGTTATGAAATTCATTTATAATAACATTATGTATGCAGAGTTGAATACAAAGAGTGATTATTGCGAATGTTGTGGATATGACGGGGAAATTCAGATCAAAGAAGATGAATCTGGAAAGCTGATCTGGGAATGTCCAAACTGTGGAAACACAGATCAAGATCATATGTTTGTTGCAAGACGTACCTGCGGATATATCGGAACACAGTTCTGGAATCAGGGACGTACACAAGAGATTAAGGATCGAGTACTTCATTTATAAGAATTATTTACAGAGGAAATCATATGTACTACGGAGAGATTAAAAAATGTGATATAGCGAATGGACCAGGAGTCAGAGTAAGTTTATTTGTATCAGGCTGCAGAAACCATTGTCCGGGATGTTTTAATAAGGAAACATGGGATTTTTGTTATGGAAAGCCATTTACACCGGAAACAAAAGAGCATATCATAGAATTATTAAAACCAGATTATATCGAAGGATTTTCGCTTCTTGGAGGAGAACCATTTGAACCAGAGAACCAGAAAGAATTGGTTTTATTATTAAAAGAAATTAAAGAAATATGTCCTGATAAGAATATCTGGTGTTATACAGGATATACTTATGAAAAGGATCTTATGCAGGGTGGAAAAGTACACACATCATTTACGGAAGAAATGTTATCTTATATTGATATACTGGTAGATGGACGATTTATTGAAGCCCAGAAAGATATCACATTAAAATTCCGAGGAAGTGCAAACCAGAGAATTCTAAATTTAAATGAAAGATAAGGCCATAAGAGATGCAGTGAAAAGATACTGCATCTTTTTCTTTTTATCATGATGCAATCTCTTGACAGACTGTGCTTTATATTATAGTCTATGTATAACAAAATATCATAGATAGATTGTAAAATTCGAAAGAAGAAAGAAGGGTTGCACAATGATACTGGAGATTGATTTCAATAGTGACGAGGCAATCTATGTACAGTTAAGAAATCAGATCATTATGGGAATCGCATGTGAAGAATTTACTGATGGAGAATCACTTCCATCTGTACGACAGCTTGCACAGGTACTTGGAGTGAATATGCACACGGTAAATAAAGCCTATGCGATTTTAAGAGAAGAAGGATACTTAAAATTAGACCGAAGAAAAGGTGCAGTCATAAGCGTTGAAACTCTGGAAAAGCAACAGGAGCTGGCTAGTATTCAGGACAATCTAAGAATGCTGGTTGCTGAAGCAGTCTGTAAGGGAGTTACAGAAGATGAGATGAACCAGCTGGTTCATGACATGTACCAGAAATTAGACAGAAAGTAATAACAGGAGGAGTTATGAACCGATTACCATTTACAAAATATGCCTCCAAAGCATTGAATGAAGGAAGGGAGATTGCAGGATATCTTGGATTTAAGGATGTCAGCAGTATCTTTATCCTTCTTGGACTTTACGGAACAGATGGATCTCTTGCGAGCGAAGTTCTTAAGATGCATGGAGTGACAAGAGAATTAATAGAAGAGGCGGTCAAGGAGAAATCAAAGATGCCAAAAGACCGCAGAAGAACAGTGAAAGATACACCAAAGACAGAATATCTTTTAGAGATTGCAGGGGAACTTGCAATGAAATATGGATGCGATGCAATAGGCTCAGAACATATTCTTATGGCAATGATCAAAGACGGAGATAATGAGGCTTTTCGTCTGTTAGAAGATCACAAGATTTCTTGCGAGGGTATTTATACAGATATTTTAGTTACAGCAGGAATAGATTTTCGTTCTGCAAAGAATGAATACAATGATGCAATTTCTTATGGCGGAGAGGAAGAAAATCAAGAAGCAGGTATGCTGGAGCAATACAGTACAGATCTTACAGAGAAAGCAGCCGCAGGGAAGCTGGATCCGATGATTGGACGTGAAGGTGAGATGGAACGTCTGATGCAGGTCCTATGCAGAAGGACAAAGAACAATCCATGTCTGATCGGTGATCCGGGAGTTGGTAAAACAGCAATTGTAGAAGGGCTTGCACAAAGAATTGCAGACGGCAATATGCCAAGAATCCTTAAGAATAAGAGAATTTTATCCTTAGATCTTACAAAAGTGATCGCAGGAACCAAATTCCGTGGTGAATTTGAAGAACGTATGAAACGTATCGTTACAGAAGCAACACAGGATGATTCTGTCATTTTATTTATTGATGAGATTCATACGATCATTGGAGCTGGCGGTTCTGAAGGAGCTATGGATGCATCCAATATCTTAAAACCGGCATTGGCAAGAGGAGATTTCCAGCTGATCGGTGCGACAACAAGTGAAGAGTATACAAAGTATTTTGAGAAGGATGCAGCTTTAGTTCGAAGATTCCAGCCAGTCAGAGTGAAAGAGCCAACCGTAGAAGAGACAGTTACGATTTTAAAAGGAATCAAATACCGATTTGAGGATTATCATAGAATTTTAGTGCCGGAAGATGTAGTAGAAGCAATTGCAGGTTTATCTGATCGATATATCAGTGATCGTTTTCTGCCGGATAAAGCGATAGATCTTCTAGACGAAGCATGTGCAAGAAAACGAATGGAACAGGTCGGAAGTCATGCAAGTTTTAAAGAAGAACGCAAAGCGATTGCAGAAGTGATCGAGAAGATTGAGAAAGAACTTTCTAATGGCGATATTTTGGAAGCTAAGAATTTAAAAGCGCAGAAGAATAAGCTTGAGAAATCGTTAGAACGTAAGATGAAACGAACACAAAGGAAGGAAAATGAGATTCCACAATTAACAGTTGAAGATGCAGCAGAGGTTGTATCTTTATGGACACAGATCCCAGTAACGCAGCTCACGAAAGGTGATATGGAACGCTTGCGAAATCTTGAAAAAGAACTCCACAAATATGTGATCGGGCAGGATGAAGCAGTCAAAGCCGTTGCGAAAGCTGTGAAAAGAAGCAGAGTTGGACTTAAGAGTCCAAATCGTCCGATCGGATCATTCTTATTCCTGGGACCAACAGGTGTTGGTAAGACAGAGCTTTCAAAGACACTGGCAAGAGCTTTGTTTGGAAGGGAAGAAGATCTGATCCGTGTAGATATGTCTGAATATATGGAGAAGCACAGTGTATCAAAGATCATTGGATCACCTCCAGGATATGTAGGATTCGGAGAAGGTGGACAGTTAAGTGAGCAGATCAGAAGACATCCGTATTCTGTGATCTTATTTGATGAGATCGAGAAAGCACATCCAGACGTATTTAATATTCTGCTTCAGGTACTGGATGATGGACATATTACAGATTCCAATGGACGAAAAGTTGATTTTAAGAATACGGTGATCATCATGACTTCCAATGCAGGTGCAAATCGCATCATCGCACCAAAATATCTTGGATTCTCTGTTGATAACACAGATAAGGCAAAGAATCATGAACGTATGAAAAAAGGTGTGATGGAAGAAGTAAAACAGATCTTCCGTCCGGAATTTTTAAACAGAATTGACGAGACGATCGTTTTTGCAGTTCTTACCAAAGAAGAAGTGAAAAAGATCGCGAAGTTATTTATCGATGAGTTAAAAGTACGTCTCCTAAATGAACATCAGATTACATTAAAGATCACATCGAGTGCGATGGATCTGTTAGCAGATAAAGGATATGATGAGAATTACGGAGCAAGACCACTAAGAAGAGTGATCCAGAATGAGATCGAGGATGTACTGGCAGACAAGATCTTAGAAGGAACACTTTCAAACGGACAGACGATGACAATCGGCAAAAAAGATAAAAAACTTACTTTTTCAGTAAAGGAAACTAGTAAATAGAACCAAAATATATTATAATAAACGTACAACGACCGAAACATATATTAGGAGGAAAAAACAATGGCAGTGGTAACTGAATTATTCCGCAGCGAAGACAATGGAACACTAAGCTTTGGTGACTATACATTAGCACAGAAAGCTAAGAAAGGGGATATCCAGTTTGAAGGGGATATCTACAAGATCAAAACATTTAAGACAATGACGAAACTGGACAAGAACGGACAGCTGATCTTTGAATCTGTTCCAGGTTCTGCAGTACATAACTTTGTTGCAACAACAGATGGTGTTGCATTTGATATTGAATCTTCATCTGACGTTCAGGTTACACTAGAAGTGGAAGCTGGACAGGAATATAAAGTTTTTATTGATAATACAAATGTAGGAATGATGAAAGCAAACCTTGGAGGTAAATTAACTTTAAGTGTTGAATTAAGTGAAGGAACAGCTGCATCTGTTCGCGTAAAGAAACAATAGTAATGTAAGGAGTACCAATGGCGAAACAAAAAACAGTTTATTTTTGCAGCCAGTGTGGTCATGAGTCTTCCAAGTGGATGGGACAATGTCCTGCCTGCAAACAGTGGAATACTTTTACAGAAGAGAAAGTTACAGAAACGAAGAAGGGAGGGGCGAAGTCTTTAAAGACTTCTGCCTCTCCTATGAATATATCGGAGGTAACTATTGAGAATGAAGAAAGGATTCCGACAGGAATCGGAGAACTTGACCGAGTACTTGGCGGTGGGATCGTGAAAGGATCTTTATCATTGGTTGGCGGGGATCCTGGAATTGGTAAATCAACGCTGTTATTACAGGTATGCAGAAATCTTGCGAATAATAAACGCAAGGTTTTATATATTTCTGGGGAAGAATCGATGCATCAGATCAAGATGCGTGCTGAGAGAATTGGAACATTTGAAGAAGAAATGCTTCTTTTTTGTGAAACAGATCTTGATGCGATCACCAGTGCGATTCTAAAGACAAAGCCTGAATTTGCAGTGATCGACTCTATTCAGACGATGTACAGCGAAGATCTTTCTTCGGCAGCAGGAAGTGTTTCACAGGTAAGAGAAGTGACGGCTGCAATGATGAGAGTGGCAAAAGAGAATAATATTGCTGTTTTCATTGTTGGACATGTGACCAAAGAAGGGGTTGTTGCAGGACCTAGAACATTGGAACATATGGTGGATACGGTCCTTTATTTTGAAGGAGAGAGAGAAGCAGCCTATAGAATCTTGCGAGGCGTAAAGAACCGTTTTGGATCTACAAATGAGATAGGTGTATTTGAGATGTGCAACAATGGGTTAGTTGAAGTTGAGAATCCATCAAAGACAATGTTAAATGGAAGACCGCTTGATGCGTCAGGATCAGTTGTTGTCTGCTCTATGGAAGGAACCAGACCGATCCTTATTGAAATCCAGGCACTTGTATCACCAACAAGTTTCCAGATGCCGCGAAGAACAGCAGTGGGAATTGACTATAACAGGGTGAACCTTTTGATGGCTGTACTTGAGAAGAGAGTTGGATTACAGCTTGGAGGTTGTGATGCTTATGTAAACCTTGCAGGAGGAATGAAGCTTGGGGAACCGGCGATCGATCTTGGAATTATCATGGCGATCGCATCAAGTTACAAGAACAGAGCAATTTTAGAAGATACGATCATTTTTGGAGAAGTCGGTCTGGTAGGAGAAGTTCGTGCAGTATCCGGTGGTGAGGCAAGGATCAAGGAAGCACAGAAACTTGGATTTAAGAGATGCATTCTGCCCCAGGCGAATGTAGATCAGATTAAGATTGAAACTGATATGAGACTCGTAGGAGTTTCAAATGTTATGGAAGCATTAGATCTTATATAATATATTGATTGCAAGTATATACAAGATACATTATAATCAATATAGAAAAAACTATATGGAGGAAAACATGGAAGAAACGATTTCTAAGAATTTTATAGAACAGATTATTGAGAAAGATATCGAGGAGGGACGCTGCAAGAAAGTTGTCACAAGATTCCCACCAGAACCTAACGGATATCTTCATATCGGACACGCAAAATCTATTTTATTAAATTACGGACTGGCTCAGGAATATGGCGGAGATTTTCATTTCCGTTTTGATGATACAAACCCTACAAAAGAGAAGGAAGAATATGTAAATTCCATCAAGGAAGATGTAGAATGGTTAGGTGCAGACTATCATGAGCATATTTACTATGCATCAAATTATTTTGACAAGATGTATGAATGTGCAGAATTCTTGATCAAGAAAGGAAAAGCATATGTCTGTGATCTTAGTGCAGAACAGATCAGAGAATATCGCGGAACATTGACAGAACCTGGAAAGAACAGTCCATATCGTGACCGTACACCAGAAGAAAACTTAAAGTTATTCCGTGAAATGAAAGAAGGAAAATATCCAGACGGAAGCAAAGTACTTCGTGCGAAGATTGATATGACATCTGGAAACATCAATATGAGAGATCCAATTCTTTACCGTATTGCAAGAATGGAACATCATAATACAGGTAACAAATGGTGTATCTATCCAATGTATGATTTTGCTCATCCATTAGAGGATGCATTTGAAGGAGTTACACATTCTATCTGTACACTGGAATTTGAAGACCACAGACCATTATATGACTGGGTAGTCAATGAATGTGAATTTGAAAATCCACCAAAACAGATTGAATTTGCAAAATTATACCTGACAAATGTCGTTACAGGAAAACGTTATATTAAGAAATTAGTAGAAGATGGAATCGTAGACGGATGGGATGATCCTCGTCTGGTATCCTTATCTGCACTTCGAAGAAGAGGATATACACCAGAATCTATCAAGAAATTTATGGAACTTGTGGGAGTTGCAAAGAGTCACAGCTCTGTGGATTCTGCAATGCTTGAATATTGTATTCGTGATGACCTTAAATTAAAACGTCCACGTATGGCAGCTATTTTGGATCCGATCAAACTTGTGATCACAAATTATCCGGAAGGTGAAGGAGAGCTTGTAGATGTTCCGAATAATCAGGAAAACGAAGAGATGGGAACAAGACAGGTACCATTTTCAAGAGAATTATATATTGAACGTGAAGACTTCAAAATTGAGAAGCCTAAAAAGTATCGTCGTTTATATGTAGGAAATGAAGTTCGTTTAATGAATGCATATTTTGTGACATGTACAGGATATGATGTAGATGAGGATGGTAACGTTACATGTGTATATGCAACATATGATCCAGAATCCAGAGGAGGAAACAGCCCTGATGGAAGAAAAGTTCGTGGAACAATCCACTGGGTATCAGCTAAAACTGCGAAAAAGGCAGAAATTCGTCTATATGAAAACATTGTAGATGAAGAAAAAGGCGTATATAATGAAGATGGAAGTATTAATGTAAATCCTAATTCATTAACTGTGATCAAAGAAGCATATGTTGAGCCAGAATTAGAGAAGTACGATAAAGGAGACAGCTTCCAGTTTATGAGAACAGGATATTTCTGTTTAGATTCTAAAGATTCTACTAAAGAACATATGGTATTTAATAGAATCGTAAGCTTAAAGAGTTCTTATAAACCAAACTAATATACGAAGCCTGTTATGAAAGATTTCAAGACAGGAGCAGTGGATGAGAAAAAGAGAGGAAATTAAATGAAGGTAATCGTGGTATCTCATGGAAGTTACGCCAGAGGACTAGTGGATACAGTACAGATGATCGCAGGGAAACAGGAAGACCTGGAAGCATTTGGACTGGAGCCGGAAGAATCTGTGGATACTTTAAAAGAGAAGATCAGACAAAGTATTGAACAGGCATCACAGGAAGAAGAGATTCTGATCCTCACAGATATTTTTTATGGAAGTCCGTTTAATACAGTTATTTCATTAATGCCAGAGTATGATCTTTACCACGTTACTGGAATTAATCTTCCATTGATGATGGAAGTCATTATGGGAAGAATTTCGGGAAAGCATGCGGAAGAAATCTGTAAAGAACTTCTTAAGGCAGCACCGGATACAGTACGGGATGTACGTGAATTATATAAGGAGGTAGAAAAATGAAGAAAATAGTACTGGCAAGAGTCGATGACAGACTCATACATACAGAGATTTTAACATTATGGGTGCCAGAAGTACGTGCAAACAGAATCCTTATTGTTGATGATATCGTTGCGAAAGATAAATTTCGAAGCAAGGTGATCAAAGAGATGGCACCAGATGGTCTTATCATTCACGTTTATGGAATTGACCGTGCAGTTGAAAAGTTAAAAGAACCACCATCATTTGATGGGGAACGAGTGATCGTGATCGCTGAATCACCAATAGTGTTTGAAGAACTGATGAAATGCGGAATCAGGATCACACAGCTTAATATTGGAGGTATGGGAATTCGAGGGGAACGAAAAACTGTGGCAAGAAGGATCGCATGCGATGACAGAGAAATGGAATCTATCCAACAGATGATTCGAAAAGGCGTCCACGTATATTTCCAGACGATTCCGAAAAAAAGCTGGGAAGAAGCGAAAAAATATATACAGGAATAAATACAAATACAAAAGAATGCAATCTCATTTAAAAAAAATTATAAAAAAGGGGTTGCATTTTTTTTACGCAGTGTTATACTTAAGAACATAGAGTTAGCACTCGATATGAGTGAGTGCTAACAATCGAAAATAAAAACAATTTTCTAATATATTTAGGAGGTAATATTATTATGAAGTTAACACCATTAGGAGATAGAGTTGTATTAAAACAGTTGGAAGCAGAAACAAAGACAAAATCAGGAATCGTCCTTACAACAGCAACACAGGAAAAACCTCAGGAAGCAGAAGTTATCGCAGTAGGACCTGGAACAGAAGATGTAAAGATGGAAGTTTCTGTAGGACAGAAAGTTATCTATTCTAAATATGCTGGAACAGAAGTGAAATTAGAAGATGAAGAATATATTATTGTAAAACAGAATGATATTTTAGCAGTTGTAGAATAATCAGATTGCAGAATCATTTTATTGCAGAATCATTTAGTCGGAGGTAATAAGATCATGGCAAAAGAAATTAAATACGGAATTGAAGCAAGAAAAGCTCTGGAAGCTGGAGTTAATCAGTTAGCAGATACAGTAAGAGTAACAATCGGACCAAAAGGACGTAACGTAGTATTAGATAAATCATTTGGTACACCACTGATCACAAATGATGGTGTAACAATTGCAAAAGAGATTGAATTAGAAGACCCATTTGAAAACATGGGAGCACAGGTTGTCAAAGAAGTAGCAACTAAGACAAATGATGTTGCTGGAGATGGTACAACAACAGCTACAGTACTTGCACAGGCAATGATCAACGAAGGAATGAAGAACTTAGCAGCAGGAGCTAACCCAATCATCCTTCGTAAAGGAATGAAAAAAGCTACAGAAGCAGCCGTTGAAGCAATCGCTGAGATGAGCAGCAAAGTTACAGGAAGAGATCAGATCGCGAAAGTAGCAGCAATTTCTGCAGCAGACGAAGAAGTTGGAGAATTAGTAGCAGATGCTATGGAAAAGGTATCTAACGACGGAGTTATCACAATTGAAGAATCTAAGACAATGAAGACAGAATTAGATTTAGTAGAAGGTATGCAGTTTGATCGTGGATACTTATCCGCATACTTCTCAACAGATATGGAGAAAATGGTTGCAGAATTAGATGATCCATATATCCTGATCACAGATAAGAAGATTTCTAACATTCAGGAAATTCTTCCATTATTAGAGCAGATCGTACAGAATGGTAAGAAATTACTGATCATCGCAGAAGATGTTGAAGGTGAAGCATTAACAACACTGATCGTAAACAAATTACGTGGAACATTCTCTGTATGTGCAGTCAAAGCACCTGGATATGGAGACAGAAGAAAAGCAATGCTTGAAGATATCGCTATCTTAACAGGTGGTACAGTGATCTCTGAAGAAGTAGGAATGGAATTAAAAGATGCAACAATCGATCAGTTAGGTCGTGCAAAATCTGTAAGAGTTGAAAAAGAAAATACAGTCATCGTAGATGGTGAAGGAGAAAAGGATGCGATCCAGGCACGTATCGCACAGATCAAAGGACAGATCGAAGAAACAACATCTGAATTTGATAAAGAAAAATTACAGGAAAGATTAGCTAAATTATCTGGTGGAGTTGCCGTTGTTCGTGTTGGAGCAGCAACAGAAACAGAAATGAAAGAAAGCAAATTAAGACTGGAAGATGCCTTAGCAGCAACAAAAGCCGCAGTAGAAGAAGGAATCATCTTCGGTGGAGGATCTGCTTACATTCACGCATCTAAGAAAGCAGCAGAGAAAGTAGCAGACTTAGAAGGAGACGAAAAGACAGGAGCAAACATCATCCTGAAAGCCTTAGAAGCACCATTATTCCAGATTGCAGTCAATGCAGGTCTTGAAGGAGCTGTTATCGTAAATAAAGTAAAAGAAGCAGAAATTGGAAAAGGATTCGATGCATTACATGGAGAATATGTAGACATGGTAGAAGCAGGAATCATTGACCCAGCTAAAGTAACAAGAAGTGCATTACAGAATGCAACATCTGTAGCATCTACACTGTTAACAACAGAATCTGTTGTTGCTAATATTAAAGAAGATGCACCAGCAATGCCAGCAGGAGCTCCAGCTGGAATGGGAATGATGTAGTTGAGTGGACGTCTACAGGGAGCAAAGCGACTCAAAGACTAAAATATATCCCCGGAAATTCGAAAGAATTTCTGGGGCTTTTTTATGCTTAAAACCGATACTCCTTCCCAGCCTTCCAAACCACCCAATACTCTACATTCGCACAATCATCCACAATCGGAATGATCTTCCTCTGATCCAAAATTTCTTCAGGATAATCCAAGAGGAACACAGACAGATAAATGTTCAGTAAAGAAAGGAGTGGGATATAAACCAGTTCCATGATACTCATTAGGAAAACCATGGAGGAATAAGGGAATATCTGCTATAATAAATATATACTAAAAATACGATAGGAGGCAGATTATGAACAATTTTACTTATTCTGTTCCAACAAAGATTCATTTTGGAAAAGGACAGATTTCACATCTTTATGAGCTTTCAGAAAGTGGAAACAAAGTGTTGTTATGCTATGGCGGTGGAAGTATCAAAAAAGCAGGAATTTATGATGAAGCCGTGAAGATTTTAAAAGAAGAAGACATCGAAATCTTTGAATTATCAGGAATTGCACCAAATCCAAAGATTGAATCTGTCAGAGAAGGTGTAAAACTCTGTAAAGAAAATGACATCGATATGGTACTTGCCATTGGAGGTGGATCTGTCATTGACTGTGCGAAAGTTGTAGCAGCAGGAGCCTGTTATGATGGAGATCCATGGGATCTTGTTATCACGCCAAGATGGATCAAAAAAGCATTGCCGATCTATAGTGTATTGACATTATCAGCGACAGGATCAGAGATGGACCCATTTGCGGTAATCTCAGATATGTCTAAGAATGAAAAATGGGGAACATCAAGCGAACATATGAAACCAAAGATGTCAATTCTTGATCCAGAATATACCTACTCTGTATCAAAGAAACAGACAGCAGCAGGAACAGCAGATATGATCAGTCATATTTGTGAAAACTACTTTACCAATGTAAAGAATGCAGATGTTCAGGCAAGATTTGCGGAAGGACTGTTAAAGAATTGCTTTAAATACGGTCCAATCGCATTAGAAGAACCAGATAACTATGATGCAAGAGCGAATCTGATGTGGACAGCCAGTATGGCGATCAATGGAATTCTTTCTGACGGAGCGGAAGTTTCCTGGTGTGTTCATCCGATGGAACATGAATTAAGTGCTTTCTACGATATCACACATGGAGAAGGATTAGCAATCTTAACACCACACTGGATGGATTTTGCATTAAATGACGATACCGCATCTAAATTTGCGGACTATGCAAGAAATGTCTGGGATGTAGTAAATGATGATGATATGGCAGCAGCCAAAGAAGGAATCGCATGCACCAGAGAATTCTTCAAGAAGATGGGACTTCCACAGACTTTATCAGATGTTGGAATCGACAAAGAACATTTTGATATCATGGCACAGAAAGCAGCCGATGGATGTGTTGGATCTTTTGTATCATTGAGTAAAGAAGATATCGTAAGTATTTTTGAAGCAGCTTTATAAGAACAAAAATAAGCAGGATCAAATAGGTTTAAGATCCTGCTTATTTTTGTTGTGCAGAGATATAGAAATTATTTTACTTTAATCTTTTTAACAGACGACCATGAACCATAGAATGTTTTAGTTCCGACTTTTTTATAGCCACGGACTTTTACATAATAAGTTTTTTTGCTTGAAAGCTTATTGACTTTCACAGAAGTTACATTACTTGATGCTTTCATTGTTTTTTTACGTTTGCTAAATTTAGCATTCTGAGCAGTCATGATTTCATAATCGCTGATTCTGGAAATCTTTTTCCATTTAGCAGTCAGAGCCTTTTTCTCAGCTTTTGGAGTATAAATGGAAACTTTTGCTATCTTTGGTGCAACAATTTTGAAAGTTTTCTTTGTTGTTGCTTTATAACCATTTTTAAAAGTAATTGTGACTGTAGCAGTTCCAATATTAGTATTGTTTTTATAAGAAACTATATAATAAGAAGCAGAAAGTTTTTTGCCATCTCTTGTAGTTACAGTCACAGAAGGTTTTTGTGCCTTTGCATTGTAAGTTACAGTCGTATTGTTTAATGTTACTTTTGAAAGTCTGTATAAAATATGAACACCAATTACATTACAACCCTTATTTGTGCATTTCCAGGCAGTTTCACCATCCTGTGTAAAAGTCGCAAGAGTTGTATTTCCGTATTTTGGCTTATGTCCAAGTGCTGGAATTAATTCTGTATGACTTTTGATCGGATGGTTACATAAAGAAGAGATTGCCATAATAAAATAAGAAGATAAAACAAAAAATGTTTATTATTCAATATTTACAAAAAATACTTTCTTATTATACAATTACAATGTATAATAAAAAGAAGATATTTTAAGAAAGAGGTGTACGTGGTGTATAAGATTGTCAAGAAACAGACACTCAACCAGGCTGTTGAGTTAATGGAGATTCATGCTCCTTATGTGGCAAGAAAGTGTGAACCAGGACAATTCATCATTATCAGAGTCGATGAAGATGGAGAGAGAGTTCCTTTAACAATTGCAGATTTTGATCGTGAGAAAGAGACTGTAACGATCATTTATCAGGTAGTTGGATATACAACAGAATTATTAAGTAAGAAAAAAGAAGGAGAATATGTACAGGATTTCGTAGGGCCATTAGGTCAGCCAGCTCCTTTACACAAATGTGACCGTGTCATCGGAGTAGCCGGTGGTGTAGGTGCAGCTCCTTTATATCCACAACTTCGTAAGTTAGCGAAGATGGGAGTACCAGTTGATGTTATCATCGGTGGTAAGAGTGCAGAATTTGTAATTCTTAAGGAATTATTTGAAGAATTTTGTGATAATGTATATATTGCAACAGATGACGGAAGTCTTGGAACAAAAGGTTTTGTTACAACTGTATTAGAAGAACAGATTAAAGCCGGAGTGAAATATGACGAAGTTATCGCAATTGGACCACTGATCATGATGAAGAACGTGGTTAAGATCACAAAAGAATATGACATCCCAACTATGGTATCTTTAAATCCAATTATGATCGATGGAACTGGTATGTGCGGTGGATGCCGTGTCAACATTGGTGGAGAAACAAAATTTGCATGTGTTGACGGACCAGACTTTGACGGATTTAAAGTAGACTTTGACGAATGTATGCAGCGTCAGGGTATGTTCAAAGAAGAAGAACATCAGTGTAGAATTGGAAGGGGGATGTAAACGATGGCAAATATGAGTCTTAAGAAGGTACCTATGCCAGAACAGGACCCAAATGTCCGTAATAAGAACTTTGAAGAAGTTGCTCTTGGATATACAAAAGAGATGGCAATGGAAGAAGCAACTCGTTGCTTAAACTGTAAGAATAAACCTTGTGTTGGAGGATGTCCGGTTAACGTACCAATTCCAGCTTTTATTGAGAAAGTAGCAGCTGGAGATTTTGAAGGTGCATACGAAGTGATCACAACAGAGAATGCATTACCAGCAATCTGCGGACGAGTATGTCCACAGGAGAACCAGTGCGAAGGTAAATGTGTCCGCGGTATCAAGGGAGAACCTGTTGGTATCGGACGTATGGAACGTTTTGTCGCTGACTGGCATATGGCACATGCCAAAGAAACAGAAGTTAATATTGATAAGAATGGAATGAAAGTTGCAGTTGTCGGATGTGGACCTGCAGGTATCACATGTGCGGGAGAACTGATCAAAAAAGGTTATGATGTAACAGTGTTTGAAGCATTACATAAACCAGGTGGAGTATTAAGCTATGGTATTCCAGAATTCCGTCTGCCAAAAGATCTGGTAGCCAAAGAGATCGAAAGCGTTCAGAAGTTAGGTGTAGATATCGAAACTAACGTTATCGTTGGACGTTCTATCACAATCGATGAATTAATGGAAGATGGATACAAAGCAGTCTTCGTAGGAAGTGGTGCAGGACTTCCAAGATTTTTAAATATTCCTGGAGAAAACCACTTAGGAGTATACTCTGCAAATGAATTCTTAACTCGTGTGAACTTAATGAAAGGATATAAATTCCCAGAATGCCCAACTCCAGTCAAAGTTGGTAAGAAAGTAGCAGTTGTAGGTGCTGGTAACGTAGCAATGGATGCTGCCAGAACAGCAAAACGATTAGGTGCAGAAGAAGTTTACATCGTATATCGTCGTAGCGAAGAAGAAGCACCAGCACGTTTAGAAGAATTACATCATGCAAAAGAAGAAGGAATTATTTTTAAATTCTTAAATAACCCAGCTGCGATCAAAGCAGATGAGAATGGATGGGTTAAGAGTATGGAAGTTATCAAACAGGAATTAGGTGAACCTGATGCATCAGGAAGACGTTCTCCACGTCCGATCGAAGGATCTAACTATGATCTTGATGTTGATACAGTTATTATTGCGATCGGTCAGAGCCCTAACCCACTGATCCGTCACACAACACCAGGACTTGACACTCAGAAATGGGGAGGAATCATTGTTAATGAAGAAACAATGGAGACAAGTAAAGATGGTGTATACGCAGGTGGAGATACAGTAACTGGAGCAGCAACAGTTATCCTTGCCATGGGAGCAGGAAAGAAAGCAGCTGCAGCAATCGATCAGAAATTACAGGGAAAATAAAAGGAGGATTCCAGATGGGAAAAGCAGTATTTCAGACTGAGATTATCGAACTCGGAGAACAGGTAGATGCTTTTTTTGAGGAAGGTATGTTCGTGCTTTTTGGAGAAAATGTACCGGATACATTAAAAGATTTCTGTCATTTCATCGATCAGAAGAAAGTGGATGGAACAATCAAAAAAGGAGATAAACTGGTTGTGGATCAGAAAGAATATCTCATCACTGCCGTTGGAGATATTGCCCAGTCTAATTTGGAGACATTGGGACATCTGACAGTTGTCTTCAGTGGTGCAAAAGAAGCAGGTCTTCCTGGAAGTATTTGTGTTGAGGCAAAACCAATGCCTAAGCTTACGATTGGAAGTAAACTTTCTATCGTAGAAGAATAGAATTTACAAGAGATATCAAGAGATTGGTATCAGAATTATATAAAAGGAGTTATTGCGAAAGCAGTAATTCCTTTTATTGTACAAAAAAGAAATTAGTATCAGATAGTTATATTTTTGAATGTTCAGATAATTATAACCATGTACAGAAAATAATCCATACATTTTAAAAAAAATGTAAAATAATCTGTTGACATAAAAGAAACTATTTGTTACCATATCTAACAATACAAATCAGATATTAAAATACAAGAAAGCGAGGAAAACAAGAAAATGGGTAAGTTAATTGGTGAAGGGATTACATTTGATGATGTTTTATTAGTTCCAGCATATTCGGAAGTAATTGCGAATGATGTGGATACACGCACACGATTGACAAACAAAATTCAGTTAAACATTCCACTGATGAGTGCCAGCATGGATACAGTTACAGAACATCGCATGGCAATCGCAATGGCAAGACAGGGTGGAATCGGAATTATACATAAGAATATGTCAATTGAAGAGCAGGCAGAAGAAGTGGATAAGGTAAAACGTTCTGAAAACGGAGTTATCACAGATCCATTTTCATTATCACCAGAACATACCATTCAGGATGCTGACGATTTAATGGCGAAGTATCGTATTTCAGGTGTACCAATTACAGAAGGTACAAAGCTCGTTGGTATTATTACAAATCGTGATTTAAAATTCGAAACAGATTATTCAAAGAAAATCAAAGAATCTATGACTTCTGAAGGGCTGGTAACAGCAAAAGAAGGAATCACATTAGAAGAAGCAAAACAGATTCTTGGAAGAGCAAGAAAAGAAAAATTACCAATCGTTGATGATGACTTTAATTTAAAAGGACTGATCACAATTAAGGATATTGAGAAACAGATCAAATATCCAAATGCAGCGAAAGATGATCAGGGAAGATTATTATGTGGAGCTGGTGTTGGTATCACAGCAGACGTTTTAGATCGTGTTCAGGCATTAGTCGATGCTCATGTTGACGTTATCGTTGTTGACTCTGCACATGGACATTCTGCAAATGTATTAAGAGTGGTAAGAATGGTCAAAGATAAGTTCCCAGATCTTCAGGTAATCGCAGGTAACGTTGCAACAGGAGCTGGAGCTAAGGCGTTGATCGAAGCTGGAGCTGACTGTGTGAAGATCGGTATCGGACCTGGATCTATCTGCACAACTCGTATCGTAGCTGGTATCGGTGTACCACAGATCACAGCGATCATGAGTGCGTATGAAGAAGCTAAGAAAGCAGGAATCCCAATCATCGCTGATGGTGGTATCAAATATTCAGGAGAACTTACAAAAGCGATCGCAGCCGGAGCAGATGTATGTATGTTAGGAAGCATGCTTGCAGGATGCGATGAAAGTCCTGGAGATTTCGAATTATATCAGGGAAGAAAATATAAAGTATATCGTGGAATGGGATCATTAGCAGCGATGGAGAATGGTAGTAAAGACCGTTATTTCCAGACAAATGCTAAGAAATTAGTTCCAGAAGGTGTTGAAGGTCGTGTAGCATATAAAGGAACTGTTGAAGATACCATCTTCCAGATGATGGGAGGTCTTCGTTCTGGAATGGGATATTGTGGAGCAAAAGATATTAAGACATTACAGGAGACAGGGGAATTCGTTAAGATTTCTGCTGCATCCTTAAAAGAAAGTCATCCACATGACATTCATATCACAAAAGAAGCACCAAACTATAGTGTAGAATAAGAATTAAGAAGATAGAGGAACCAGAGTACAAAAGCAGATGTATTCTGGTTCCTTTTTGCTTTAAAAAATGGGAGCAGATTTGTTAATTGACAATTATCAATAAAAAATGATTGACTTATAAATGAAACAGGAATATCATTAAATTACTTTGGTTTTCAAAATAGTGATCAAAAGAAAAATAAAAATAAGAAGAGAAATATGAGAAAGGTAAAAAATGATTTCAAAATTCAGCGTAAAAAAACCGTATACCGTCATTGTGGCGGTCATATTAGTCATCATTTTAGGAATCGTATCATTTACAAAGATGACAACAGACCTGCTGCCAAGCATGGAACTACCATATGCGGTTGTTATGACAACGTATCAGGGAGCATCTCCAGAGGCTGTAGAGACAACTGTAACAAAGCCAGTTGAACAGTCGATGGCAACGATTTCAAATATTAAAGAAGTAAACTCAATTTCTAGTGAGAATATGTCTATGGTTATTCTGGAATTTGAAGGTGACACAGATATGAATGCAGTTTCTCTTGATATGAGAGAGAAACTTGATATGATCAAAGGTTACTGGCCAGATGAAGTGGGTAATCCAACGATCATGAAATTAAATCCAGATATGATGCCAGTTATGGTAACAGCCATGGATTCTGATAAGTTAAGCAGTGCTGAGTTATCAGAGTTGATCAATGATAAGATCGCACCGTCTTTAGAAGCTGTTGATGGAGTCGCATCCGTAAGTAGCACCGGACTTGTGACAGAACAGATCAATGCGATCATCAGTGAGAAAAAGATCAACAAATTAAATAAGAAGATACAGAAAGCTTTAAATGGTCAGTTTGATGAAGCACAGAATAAGATTGATCAGGCTAAAGCCCAGATGGAAACTGGAAAGAATACGTTAGATGCACAAAGGACTAAGGCAAATACTCAGCTTGCTAAAGCCCAGACGGCTCTAAGTGATGGACAGTTAAGCCTTGCACAGAAAGAAGTACAGGTGACAAGCTCAATCACAAACTTGAAAGTGCAGAAACAATCTTTGCAAGCATCTTTAAAGACATTAAAAACCCAGATTGCTAAGTTGGAAGAACAGGAAAAACAGGTTCCAGATGCTGCAACAAAGATGCAGCTTGCAGCCCAGATCGAAGAATTGAAAAAGCAAGAAACAACAGCAGAAACTTCGATTAAGGCATTGGATAAGAATTTAAAAACACTAAATAGTGCATTAAAACAGATCAAAAAAGGAAAGAAAACGATCAATTCCCAATTGACACAGTTTAATGTACAGTCAGCGACAGCAACACAGAAAATGAATGATGGGGAGATTAAACTTGCACAAGGTGAAGCACAGCTAAATTCCAGTCAGAGCCAGCTTGATTCCAGCAAAGAACAGGCAAAAGAAGCAGCAAATATCAAGAATAAGTTGACAGTTGAAAATGTGAAAGCATTGTTAACAGCACAGAACTTTGAGATGCCAGCGGGATACATCAGTGAAGGTAATACCCAGTATTTAGTCCGTGTTGGAGATAAAGTTACAAACAAAAAAGATCTTGCCAATATGGAATTATTAGATCTTGGAATTAAAGGAATCCCACCGATCAAGCTTTGTGATGTAGCAGACGTGGCGATTGTAGATAATTCTGCAGATACATATTGCCGTGTAAATGGCAACAATGGTGTGGTATTAACGGTTCAGAAGCAGAATAACTATTCGACAGCAGATGTTGCTGGCAAAGTTGCAGCGAAGATGAAGACATTAACAAAAGAAAATAAAGGATTCCACTATGTAAATATCATGGATCAGGGTGTATACATTGATATGGTGACAGGTTCTGTGATTCAGAATCTATTAATGGGAGCAATCCTTGCAGTCTTTATTTTGCTATTGTTCTTAAAAGATATCAGACCAACGATCGTTATTGCATGCTCTATTCCGTTAAGTGTTATTTTTGCGGTGGTACTCATGTATTTTACAGGAATTACGCTAAATGTTATCTCATTGTCGGGACTTGCACTTGGAGTCGGAATGCTTGTGGATAACTCGATCGTAGTCATTGAGAATATCTACCGATTAAGAAAAGAAGGGGTTCCGGTTAAAGAAGCAGCAATCACAGGAGCAAAAGGGGTTGCAGGAGCAATTACATCCTCTACTTTAACAACAATTTCTGTATTCCTGCCAATCGTATTTACAACTGGAATTACAAAACAGCTTTTTACAGATATGGGATTGACCATTGGTTATTCTTTAGTAGCCAGTCTGATCGTGGCGGTAACATTTGTACCAATGATGTCAGCTGGTGTACTTAATAAAGTTACAGAAAAAGATAGCAAATTCATTGATAAATTACAGCAATTATATCGCAAAGTCATGACAAAACTGTTAAACCGAAAGATTATTGTAGTCATTGTAACATTAGCACTCTTTGTAGGAAGCATTATTGGAGCAATGAATATCGGAAGCTCCTTAATGCCAAGCATGGACAGTACACAGATGACAATGACGATCAAGATGCCACAGGGATCTTCTATGGAAGAAACTGCATCCATGACAGATACGGTAATGAAGAAAGTACAAGAAATCAAAGATGTTGACAGTGTAGCAGGAATGATATCTTCAGGATCTTCAGGAATGTCTGCAATGACATCAGGAGGATCTTCCAATGAAGATCAGTCTAGTATGTATATCTTATTAAAAGAAAAGAAAAAACATACAAATAAAGAGATTAAGAAAGAAATCTTAAAGAAAACAAAGAAATTTGATTGTGAGATTGAAGTTCAGGAATCCAGTATGGATATGAGTGCACTTGGTGGAAGCGGAATTTCCATACAGATCAAAGGAAGTGATTTAAATAAATTAAGATCGATCGGAAAAGATATTGCCAAGATCGCTGAGGATACGAAAGGAACACAGAATGTATCTAATGGAAGTGAAGAGACAACACCAGATATTCATGTTGTCGTAGATAAGAAAAAGGCAGTCAAGAATGGACTTACAGTTGCAACGATCTATCAGCAGTTGAGTGAGAAATTAAAAGATGCTAGTGAAGCAACAACGATTACGATCAATGAAAAGGAATACAGTGTCAATGTTGGAAACAGCGCAAAGAATACATTGACAAGAAATGATCTTAAAAAAGTGAAATTGACAGGAACGGTAAGTGGAAAAGAAAAAGAAGTTACGCTGGATAAGGTTGCGAAATTCAGAAATAGTGACAGCTTGTCTTCCATCAATCGAAATCAACAGGAAAGAACACTTACTGTAACATCAGAAATCAAAGATGGATATAATGTAGGAAAAGTCAGCAGTGCTGTACAAAAGCAGATCAAAAAATACAATGCACCGAAAGGATACAGTATCACAATGAAAGGTGAGATGGAATCCATTCAGGAAACAACAGGACAGATTGGATTAATGCTGTTACTGGCTGTAGCATTTATGTACCTGATCATGGTAGCACAGTTCCAGTCACTGAAATCACCATTTATCATTTTATTTACGATTCCAATGGCATTTACAGGAGGATTTTTAGGACTGTTGCTTACAGGAAAAGATTTAAGTGCAATTGCGATGATCGGATTTGTTATGCTTGCCGGTATCATTGTAAATAATGGTATCGTGCTGGTAGATACGATCAATCAGTTAAGAGAATCGGGATACGAATTTGAAGAAGCAATCCTGACAGCAGGTACGATGCGTGTACGTCCGATCTTGATGACAGCCCTTACAACGATCCTTGGATTATCTACAATGGCGATTGGTTTAGGTCAAGGTGCCGAGATGATGCAGCCGATGGCGATCGTTACGATCGGTGGTTTGATTTATGGAACTTTACTAACATTATTAGTGGTTCCATGTATTTATGGACTCTTCAATAGAAGAAAAAAGAAAGCAGAGTAAATCTTACAAAACTATTAAATATGACCGCTTTCCTTTACTTTTAAAAAGAGAAAAGATATAATAGTACAAGAATCATGTCAGAATTGACATGATTCTTTGATATATGGAAGAACCATAAGAGAGAAAAGAAAGAGGATAGATCATTGGAAGGAGCAGACATATGAATCAGAAAAAAGATTATGTTCTGAGATGGATTCCGAAGTATTCTATCATTCCGCTGATCACAGCGTTAGTGCTGAATACTTTGGTTTACAGTGGAACAATGGTGCTTTGTAAAGGATTATATCATCATGATTTTACAACAGCATTTGACCGGATGGTACCGGTGATCCCAGAATTTACAAGTATTTATTTGATATGTTATGTGTTTTGGGTTGTGAACTACATTATGACTGCGAGAATCAGTAGAGAACATATGTATAGATTTTTGACAGCAGATTATCTGTCAAGGATCGTATGTGGGATTTTATTTGTCTTTTTGCCAACAACACTGGTAAGACCAGAGATCACAGGAACAGGATTTTGGGATCAGGCATTACGATTTGTGTATTCGATCGATCAATCGGCAAACTTATTTCCATCGATTCACTGTCTGGTAAGCTGGTTTTGTTATATTGGGATCAGGCATCAGAAGAAGATTCCAGTGTGGTATCAGAGATTTTCACTTGTTTTTGCAATTTTAGTCTGTATTTCCACGCAGGTAACCAAGCAGCATTATATCATAGATGTGTTTGGCGGGATCATTTTAAGTGAAGTCTGTTATCTGATCGGAAGAAAGACCAATTTGTATCAAGGACTCTGGAAAGTGTTTGAGAAAATCAACCAACAAGTTGGTTTAGAGAGAAGATCTGTGAAATACAAAGGGAAATTATCGGAGATCAAAGGTTAGGAAAGATGAAGAATAAGAAAAAAGTCATCGGTAATACAGTCTTTTTCTTTGCATTATTTGGATTGACTGCATATGCCGTATTGAAAGGAAAGGAACTTTCTGAGTTGGCGGAAGTTCTAAAATCAGTAAAACCTGCATATTATATTGCGGGATTGGTTATGATCGTTGTGTTTGTGTGCTGCGAGTCGTATATTATTTATCGCATGCTACGGCTGCTTCATTACAATGATGTGCCGAAGAGAAATTGCGTCAAATATTCGTTTGTAGGTTTCTTTTTCAGTTGTATTACACCGTCTGCAACTGGCGGACAGCCAATGCAGCTTTACTACATGAACCGCGATAAAGTTGACATATCCGTGGGAACCGTCATTTTGATGATCGTTACCATTTTATATAAATTTGTCCTGGTATTTTTAGGAGCACTGATCTTTTTATTCCGTCATTTTCTTGTGGCAGAATATATTGGGAAGGCAGCATTCTTCTTTTACCTTGGAATGGCATTGAATGTGTTTTGTGTTGCGTTCATGCTGATTCTTGTATTTGAGCCAACGTTAGCATCCAAAATCGTGCTGTGGCTGTTTCAGAAATTAGAAAAGTTCCATATTTTAAAGAAAAAAGAAGAACGTCTTGAAAAACTTCAGAATTCTATGATCGAGTATCATAAAGCAGCAGCAATCATTCAAGGACATCGGATCTTTATTTTTCGGATGTTCGTTGTCACATTGATTCAGAGACTGATCCATTTTTCAATTACGTATCTTGTATACAGAGCAATGGGACTTTCTGCATTAGGATTTATTGATGTAGTTGCTCTACAGAGTGTTATTTCAATTTCTGTGGATATGCTTCCGTTGCCAGGCGGAATGGGAATCAGTGAAGGCTTATTTTTAAATATCTTTAAGAAGATTTTTGTTGGCGGATTATTATATCCGGCAATGCTGTTAAGCCGAGGAATCAGTTATTATGCACTGGTATTGATCAGTGCAGTGATGACAGGAGTCGCACATGTTACGATAAAGCGTAAAGAATAGAGGGAAAAAGGTATGATAGGATTTTATAATGCATCTGTAATACTGACATATTTAGGAGTTGTCAGTGCAGTATTTGGAATGTCACAGGCATTCAATGGAAACTTTAAGATCGCAATTTTATGTTTGATGATCTCAGGATTAACAGATATGTATGATGGAACGATCGCAAAGATGATCAAGAGAAGCGAAGACGCCAAGAAGTTTGGAATCGAGATTGATTCTTTATGTGATCTTGTCTGTTTTGGAGTGTATCCGGTTGTGATCGGTTACTGCCTTGGAATGGACCAATGGTATGCAAGGATCATTTATATGTGTTATGTTTTAGGCGGAGTTATTCGTCTGGCATATTTTAATGTTACAGAAGAACAGCGTCAGGCACACAGCAGTTCCAGAAGAAAACATTATCAGGGACTGCCAATTACATCGGTTGCACTGATCATTCCGATCGTATATCAGCTTCGAAGATTCTTTCCAGAAGAATTTCCATACATATATGTTGCAATGTTAGCAGTGATTGCTTTCTTATTTGTATTTGATTTTAAAGTCTTTAAACCAGATAAGAAATGTATGCTTGCATTTGTAGTTATTGGAGCATTGATCGCAGTAAAGATGTTCTTACTGTAAGATGATAGGAGAATTGTAGATGAGATATGCCGATAGAGATGGGAATATTTATGAAGAAGAGAATGGGCAGGATCGTCTGTTAAACTGGATGTATACAACTATGGCAGGACGATATAGTTTAAAGATATTGACCAGACCTTGGGTATCCAAATTAGGGGGAGCTTTCTTAAGTTCTCCCATTTCTAAATGTCTGATCAAGGGATTTATTAAGAATAATCACATTGATATGAGTGAATATGAGGAAAAGAATTATAAGTCATACAATGAATTCTTCTCAAGAAAGATCAAAGAAGGAAAACGTCCATTTCCGGAAGACAAAAATATCTTAGGAAGTCCATGTGACTGTAAAGTGAGTGTTTATCCGATTGAAGAAAATACATCATTTGTTGTAAAGAATACAAGATACACTTTGGATTCATTGATCAGAAATCGAAAGATCGCAAGACATTTTCAAGATGGATATGCAGTGATCTTGCGTTTAACGGTTGATGATTATCACAGATACTGTTATTTCGATGATGGGATCAAGAGCGAGAATCACAGGATAGAAGGAGTTTATCATACGGTCAATCCAATTGCTAATGATCATGTAAAGATCTATAAAGAGAATACCAGAGAATACACAATGATGAAGACAAAGCATTTTGGGGATGCACTCCAGATGGAAGTCGGCGCATTGATGGTAGGAAAGATTGTCAATCACGATGGTGCAGGATCTATGAAACGTGGGATTGAAAAAGGATATTTCCAGTTTGGTGGATCAACGATCATTTTATTATTCGAGAAGGATAGAGTGGAGATTAGAGAAGAATTATTAGAACGCACAAAGAATCAGTGTGAGACAAAGATCAAACAAGGTGAGATGATCGGAAGAGCATTGGTATGACCTTAGAATAAAATATTGACAGAATCGTCATATATGCGTATACTGAATTCATAAGTTGAAGGAGCAACGAATTTTCGTTGCTCCTTTTTGCATTTAAAATAAAAAAACAGATCAGAGAGGAGCGATAAATATGTTAAGTAAGATCATATCTGATGTAGATGCTTTCGTATGGGGACCAGTGATGCTAGTTCTTCTTGTAGGAACAGGAATCCTTTTGACGATTCGCTGTAACTTTTTGACTTGGAGAAATCTTCCTTGGGCAATTAAAAAGACATTAAGCAAGGAATCCAGAACAAAAAGCAGAGGGAAAGGAGATGTATCTCCATTTTCGGCATTAACAACAGCTTTGGCGGCAACGATTGGTACTGGAAATATCGTAGGAGTAGCAACAGCGATGGTTTCCGGCGGTGCAGGAGCATTGGTCTGGATGTGGATTTCAGCTTGTTTTGGATTATCTTCTAAGTTTTCAGAATGTATGTTAGCGATCAAATACAGAGAAGTCAATGAGCGAGGCGAAATGTCTGGTGGTCCAATGTACACAATGAAGAAAGCGATCAAAAATAAAAAACTAGGAGCAGTACTTGGATGGCTTTTTGCATTATTTGCAGTGATCGCATCGTTTGGAATCGGAAATATGACGCAGGGAAACTCAATCTCTACAGCAGTTCATGAGACATTTGGTATCTCACAAGGGGTTGTGGGAGCTGCGATCACAGTATTAGCTTTAATGATCATTATCGGAGGAATCAAATCGATATCCAAAGTATCATCTATCGTAGTCCCTGTAATGGCAATTTTCTATATCATCGCAGGAATTATCGTGATCTTAGGAAACATCAGCAATCTTCCAGCAGGACTTTCCATGATCTTCCATATGGCATTCAGTGTCAAAGCAGTTGGCGGTGCTCTTTGTGGAAATATCGTAGCATCTATGATGAATGCAGCACGTTATGGAGTTGCCAGAGGATGTTTTTCAAATGAGGCAGGAATGGGATCTGCAGCGATCACAGCGGCAGCAGCGACAACAGATCATCCAGTCCGTCAGGCATATATTAATATGACAGGAACTTTCTGGGATACGATCGTTGTCTGTACGATCACAGGTCTTGCGATCGCAAGTTCTGGAATGCTTGGACAGATCGATCCGGCTACAGGTGAGATGTACATAGGATCAGCATTAACAATTGCAGCATTTTCAACAGTTCTTGGAAAGGTTGGAGCATATTTAGTAACGATCGGAATTGTATTATTTGCATTTTCAACAATCCTTGGATGGGAGTATCATGGAGAAAAAGCATTTGAGTATTTGATGGGAACTCATAAATTTAATATGATCTATCGAATTATATTTTCACTGGTAGCATATGTGGGAGCAACGCAGACACTAGAACTTGTATGGAATTTCTCAGATATTGCTAATGCGTTGATGGCAATTCCAAACTTGATCTGTATGCTGTTATTAAGCGGTGAGATCGCTAAGGATGTGAAAGAATTTCAGAAGATCATCGAGGAGGAGAAAGCAGGAAAAAAGAGATAGGATTAATTAGAAAAGAGAAAGTTTTTCGTATAGTTTTTTAAAGACAAATAAAAATATAAAGAATATTTAATAAAAAATTAACATTTGAAATACTTGATTAACAAATATCCCTCTGTTATAATTAATAACCGATGTATTATGTCAAAAGCAGAAGTTATCTGGAGGGTACTATGAGATTGAACAAGGTGACTGGCAGAGTGATCGCAACGATGGGAATCGTAGCAATGATGATGACACAGACAGCAGGGGTTATGGCTGCAGAGCAGACAGAGAACAAGCAATTAAAAGTTGTTTATTATAATCAGGCAGATTATCCGGGGAAGAAGATCGGCGGAAGTACGATTCAGGCAGCAGGATGCGGACCAACCGCAGTTGCTGTATGCTACAGTTCTTTAACTGGAAAGAAAGCTGATGTTCCAAAGATGTGCAAACAGGCATATAAACATGGATGGTATTACACAGGACAGGGATGTTCTCACAGCGTAGTTCCAGGATTATCCAAATTATACGGAATGCAGTGTAAAGGTCTCGGAATGGATAAAGATGCTGTAGAGAAAGCATTAAGAGCAGGACATCCAGTCGTGGCACTGATGGGGCCTGGAGATTTCACAAAGAATGGACATTTTGTTGTATTAACAAGAATGGTCGGCAAAGATAAAGTAAAGATTGCCGATGTAGGAAGCAGAGCCAGAACAGCTGAGACGTGGTCGCTTAAGAAAGTGATCCGACAAGGCAAAGAAGGTGCTAATGCAGGGGGACCATTCTGGGAGATCAGTGTGAAAGAAGAGAAGCAGGAAGAACCAGATTATAAACAAAAGATGTTAGATGGTCACAAAAACATAGATGCTGTGACAAATGCGATCGATAAGATTGCGGATTAGAATTAAAAATAAAAAAGAACATTTCATAAATGAGATATTTTGTGGAATGTTTTTTTTGTTATGGAAATTGCATAATGATCAACAAGCTCCCATCGCTGTTTATTGATATTTATGATCTCACTGTAATCAAAATCCTGCAGGATTTATAAAGCCTGCAAAGTGTTTTTAATTTATTCAACTGTCAAACTCCCGAGAAACATTCGTCATAATGCACAAAAAAAGTTTGTGAAATTGGAATAAATGACGAAAATAGAAAAAACAATGGACAAATAAAAAGTTACTTGATATTATAATGACAGTAAGTTTGTTATTACGTAATGGTAAGCAAGACTGTTTATGACATAGGAAGAGAAGTATGTCTTAAGCAGTCTTTTTTATGTCATAGGAAATTCCGATGGAATCCCCTATGATATGAAAAATGATGAAAAACTTAGATAAAATTAGAGGAGAGGATGAACGTGAAAATAATCAGAGTTCTGAATACAAATGCTGTTGTCAGTGTAGATTCACAAGGAATGGAATTGATCATGACAGGTCCGGGAATTGGATTTAAAAAAAGAAAAGGTGAAAATATTGATCAGTCTCTGGTAGATAAGACATATCATCTAGAGAATAAAGAAGAAAGCAAGAGACTACAGGAAGTAGTAAAAGAGATTTCGGAAGAATACCTTGGAATTGTGGATCGTGTAGTAAAAGAGGCAAAAAAAGAAAAATTAGAAATAAGAGATTCCTTATATGTGACACTGACGGATCATATTAATTCAGCAGTCGCTCGTTATCGAGAAGGAATCGCATTAAAGAATATGATGAAAATCGATATTCGTAAATTTTATCCAAAGGAATATCAGGTTGGTATGCATGCGATTGAATGGATTAAAGAACAGACAGGAGAGGATTTGGGAGATGATGAAGCTGCATTTATTGCAATGCATATCGTGTCTGCAGAATTAAATGCACAGAATATAACCGATGTGAATCAGATTACAGAGTTGATCAATACAGTCTTACAGATTGTAAGGATTCATTTTAAGATAGATTTAAATGAAGAATCTATTTCGTATGAGAGATTTTTAACACATTTAAAGTTTTTTGCGGCAAGAGTCTTTGACCATATGGAATATGAAGATACGATGCAAGAAATTTATAAAGTGATGGTAGAACAGAATGAAAATGCTTTTTCAGGAGTAAAAAAAATTGCGGAATATATTAAAAAGCAATATAACTATAAATTAACAATTGATGAACAATTATATTTATTAATTCATATCAAACGAATTTTAGATGAACAAACAAAATAATCATAGGTTTGTTATTATTAAGTTAAGCAAGACCTGACAATAGATGAAATAACCCCGGGAATTATTTTATCTATTGTCAGGTCTTTGTTATATAAAGAAAAATGAAAATTTTTAAATCCAGAAAAAAAGGAGGAAAACAAAATGGATTATGAAAATACAGCAAAAAAGATCCTTCAAAGAGTTGGAGGAAAAGATAATGTCATCAATCTGGTACATTGTATGACAAGACTTCGTTTCACATTAAAAGATGAATCCATCGTTGATGATGAAGCAGTAAAGAAAACAAAAGGTGTTATGGGAATCATGAAAAAGGGTGGACAATATCAGATCATTATTGGAAATGATGTTGGAAACGTATTTAACGAATTAAATAAACTTGGGAATTTTTCTAATGAAGTAAAAGAAGTACCAGCAAAATCGAATGAAAAGAAAAATATCTTTACAATGCTGATGGATACGATTTCAGGTATCATGGCACCTGTTATTCCAGCAATCATTGGTGCAGCTATGATCAAAGTATTGCTTACATTACTTCCTATGATCGGTGTGTTAAGCACAAATGGGCAAACATATCAGTTATTAAGTGTTATAGGAGATGGTGCGTTTTTCTTCATGCCAGTACTGATTGCAATTTCAGCATCCAAAAAGTTTGGAACAAATATGTATTATGCAGCAAGTATTGCACTGATCATGTTACATCCAAACTTGATCACACTGATGAATACAGCACATGATGCAGGACAGACTGTGAAATTTTTGAAATATATTCCGGTAACTTATGCATCCTATTCTTATTCGGTTATCCCAATCATTTTGGCAGTATATTCTCTAAGATATGTAGAACGTTTTGTAGATAAAATCACGCCAGTTGTCACAAAGAACTTCTTAAAACCAATGTTAGTTGTTTTAATTGAAGCACCGATCGCATTGATCATTCTTGGACCTTTAGGAGCTATTTGCGGTAATGGATTATCAACAGTAGTTTATGCAATTCATGATAAATTAGGATTTATTGCCATTGGTCTTGTGGCTGGCGTTTATCCATTCGTTGTTATGGCAGGTATGCATCATGCATTTACACCGATTAAATTAGGGATGATCGCAACAACAGGATATGAGAACTTTATCTGTATCGGAGAATTATGTTCTAATATGGCACAGGGTGCAGCCTCCCTTGCAGTTGCGCTTCGAAGCAAAAACAAAGACTTTAAACAGATCGCAGGATCTTCTGCGTTTTCAGCATTATTTGCTGGTATCACAGAACCTGCACTTTATGGTGTAACACTTCGTTTAAAACGACCAATGTTAGGAGCATGTATTGGTGGTGCTGTTGGTGGATTAGTCGGTGGATTTTTCCAAATGAAATGTTTTGGAATTGCAACACCAGCAATCGTAACGATTGTTCAGTATGTAGAAAAAGGAAAACCACAGACATTATTATTTGCAGCACTCACAATTTTGGTTACAGTAGTTGTTACATTTGTTGCAACACTGATTATTGGCTTTGAAGATATTGTAGATGAAGATGATGATTTAGATTTTGTAGAAGAATCTAATGCACAGTTATTAGATAATGAGATCAGCATTACAAGTCCAGTTGAAGGGAAAGTGATTCCTTTAACAGAAGTGAAAGATTCAACATTTGCGCAAGAAATCTTAGGAAAAGGAGTAGCGATCATTCCTGAAAAAGGAGTTGTCTATGCACCATTTGACGGAAAAGTAGATGCTGTTTTTGAAACAGGACATGCATTAGGATTAGTAAGTGAAGATGGAGTAGAACTTTTGGTACATGTAGGAATCGATACAGTAAATTTAAAAGGAAAATATTTTACTCCAAAGAAAAAATCTGGAGATACAATGAAAAAAGGGGATATCTTACTAGAATTTGATATTGACAAGATTAAAGCAAATGGATACGATGTAACAACACCGATCATTATTTCCAATACAGAACAATTTGCAAAAGTCAAAGCATGTGAAGATAAAGTGGTAACAAAGGAAAGTAAATTATTAAGTGTACAGTAGCAGAAAGGAAGCGTAACATTTATGGAAGAAATGAAAGTTACAAAATTTCCAGAAGGATTTTTGTGGGGAAGTGCTTCAGCTGCCTATCAGATTGAAGGTGGCTGGAGAGAAGATGGAAAAGGGATCACAAACTGGGATCAATTTGTAAGGATTCCAGGAAAAACATATAAAGCGACAACTGGAGATGTTGCAGTTGACCATTATCATCGCTACAAAGAAGATATCGCGTTGATGGCGGAAATGGGATTAAAAACTTATCGTTTTTCTGTTTCATGGGCAAGAATCTATCCGGAAGGAAGAGGAGAGGTCAATCCCAAAGGAATTGAGTTTTATGAAAATATTATTAATGAATGTTTAAAATATGGGATTGAACCAATGGTGACAATCTACCATTGGGATCTTCCTCAGGCATTAGTGGATCTCTATGGAGGATGGGAATCTGAGGAGATCATTGAGGATTATGTAAATTATGCTAAGATTTTATTTAAGGCATATGGAAGTAAGGTAAAATACTGGATTACATTTAATGAACAAAATATTTTTACATCACTTGGATGGCTGACAGCACAGCATCCTCCAGGAAAGTTTGACGATCAGAAAACATTTTATCAAGTGAACCATCACGTCTTTATGGCACATGCAAAGGCTGTTTTGGCATATCGCGAGATGGGCGGAACAGGAAAGATTGGTGCAAGCTTTGCTTATACACCATCTTATGCACTTGATTGTAAACCTGAAAATGTTATGTCAAAACATGATTATGATGAACTGAAGAATTTCTGGTGGATGGATGTTTATGCATATGGAAGATATCCCAAAGCAGCCATGAATTATTTAAGAAAAAAAGGATTTGCACCAGTTGTCACAAAAGATGATCAGAAAATTTTAAAGGCAGCAGCGGCAGAGATTGATTTTATGGGAGTTAATTATTATCAAAGTTGTGTATGCGAGTATAATCCGATGGATGGAGTAACACCATATGGTACAATGAATACAACAGGAGTGAAAGGTTCTGCGCAGGTACTTGGAGTTCCTGGAATTTATAAAAATCCAGCCAATCCATATTTGATGACAACAGACTGGGATTGGAGTATTGATCCAGTTGGGCTTCGCTATTGTTGTCGTGAGATCACAAGTCGTTATGATCTGCCAATCATCATTTCGGAAAATGGACTTGGAGCATTTGATAAGAAGACGGAAGATCATAAGATTCATGATGAATATCGAATTGATTATCTAAGAGAACATTTAAAAGAATTAGGAAAAGCCATCGAGGAAGGCTGTGAAGTGCTTGCATATTGTACATGGTCTTTTACGGATTTGTTAAGCTGGCTGAATGGATATCAAAAACGATATGGATTTGTGTATGTAGATCGCGAAGAAGAAGAGGGCGCTACATTAGATCGATATAAGAAAGATAGTTTTTATTGGTATCAAGATGTGATCAAACAGGATGGAGAGAATCTGTTTAAAGAATAAATAATTAGAAATTTTGGATAAAGAAAAAAAGAAGCAGCAAAAACCAGACTATAAAAAGAAAACATTCTTAAAAAACTGAATAACTTTGATATAAAAATGAAATCCTAGGATCTTTTCAGTGAAAAGACCCTGGGATTTTTATATATTGTATACAAAAAATAAAACACAAAAATCGTTAAAATAAGACAAAAATAACAGTGTAAATTGTATCGAAAATCATGTAAATGTGCAGTTTTTATAATGAAAAACGAGAAAAATGAAAAAAATTATGTAAAATACACAAAAAAGTTTTGCAAAATCTGAAATATGTGGTACAATAAGCTCAATGACATATGAATGTGACATAACTTAATTTTAGGAGGTATTGACATGGCAACAAAATGGGTCTACAAATTTAGTGAAGGAAATGCCGAAATGCGTAACCTTCTTGGAGGAAAAGGTGCAAACTTAGCAGAGATGACAGGACTTAATTTACCAATTCCTCAGGGATTCACAGTTACAACAGAAGCGTGCACAAACTATTATGACTGCGGTGGAAAGATCAGTGATGAAGTAGCATCACAGGTGATCGAAGCAATGAAAGACTTAGAAGAGATTCAGGGAAAGAAGTTCGGAGACCTTGAAGATCCTCTATTAGTATCAGTAAGATCCGGAGCAAGAGTATCCATGCCGGGTATGATGGATACAATTCTTAACTTAGGACTGAATGATGAAGCTGTCGAAGGATTTGCCAAGAAGACAGGAAATCCTCGTTTTGCATATGATTCTTATCGTCGTTTTATCCAGATGTTCTCAGACGTTGTAAAAGAAGTGGATAAAGCAAAATTCGAAGATGTCTTAGATGATATCAAAGCAGAAAAAGGTGTGAAGTTTGATACAGACTTAGATGCTGATGATCTGAAGGAAGTGATCAAGAGATACAAAGGTATCTATCGTAAAGCACTGAATGAAGAATTCCCTCAGGATCCAAAAGACCAGTTATTTGAAGCGATCAAAGCGGTATTCCGCTCTTGGGACAACCCACGTGCCATTTACTATCGCCGAATGAACGACATTCCAGGAGACTGGGGAACAGCCGTTAACGTTCAGACAATGGTATTCGGTAATATGGGAGATACATCAGGAACAGGTGTAGCATTTACAAGAAACCCATCTACAGGTGAGAAACAGATCTATGGTGAATACCTGATCAATGCACAGGGTGAAGACGTAGTAGCTGGTGTTCGTACACCACAGCCAATCACAAAACTGGCAGAAGACTTACCAGAATGCTATGAACAGTTTATGAGCATTGCTCATACATTGGAAGAACATTATCGTGATATGCAGGATATGGAATTTACGATCCAGGAAGGAAAACTGTACTTCTTACAGACAAGAAATGGTAAGAGAACAGCGCCAGCCGCACTTCGTATCGCCTGCGAATTAGTAGATGAAGGAAAGATCACAAAAGAAGAAGCAGTTTCAAGAATCGATGCGAAAGCATTAGATCAGTTATTGCATCCAAACTTTGATGAAGCAGCACTGAAGGCAGCTCTTCCAATCGGAGAAGCACTTCCAGCATCTCCTGGAGCAGCAGCTGGTAAAGTATATTTTGATGCTGAGATGGCAAAACTGCATCATGAAGCAGGATTAAAAGTTATCTTAGTTCGTTTAGAGACATCACCAGAAGATATCGAAGGAATGCATGCAGCAGAAGGTATCTTAACAGCTCGTGGTGGTATGACATCTCATGCAGCCGTTGTAGCACGTGGTATGGGAACAGCGTGTGTTGCAGGATGCGGAGATATCAAGTTTGCTGAAGATGGCAAATCTTTCACATTAGGTGGAAAGACAGTACAGGAAGGAGATTATATTTCCTTAGATGGATCCACAGGTAAGATTTATCTAGGCGAGATTCGTACAGTACCTGCAAGTATCAGTGGTAATTTCGACCGTATCATGACATGGGCCGATGAGATCCGTACATTACAGGTAAGAACAAATGCAGATACACCTGCCGATGCATTGAACGCAGTGAAATTCGGAGCACAGGGTATTGGACTTTGCCGTACAGAGCATATGTTCTTTGATGCAGAGAGAATTCCAAAGATCCGTCGTATGATTCTCTCTACAACAAAAGAAGCAAGAGAAATCGCATTAAATCAGTTAATTCCTTATCAGAAGAAAGACTTTAAAGACTTATATGAGGTTATGGAAGGAAGACCGGTCACAATCCGTTTCTTAGATCCACCTCTTCATGAGTTCCTTCCAAATACAATGGAAGAGATCACAGCTCTTGCTAAAGATATGGGAGTTACAGTAGAAGAGATTAATATGAGACGTGCAGCTCTTCATGAATTTAACCCTATGATGGGACATCGTGGATGCCGTCTGGCAGTTACTTATCCAGAGATTGCCAAGATGCAGACAAGAGCCGTTATGGAAGCAGCGATTGAAGTAAAACAGGAAAAAGGATATGATATCGTTCCTGAGATCATGATTCCATTAGTAGGAGAGAAGAAAGAGTTAGCATATGTTAAAGAAGTTGTTGTACAGACAGCTGAGAAAGTAAAAGCTTACTATGAATCAGACATTAAGTATAAAGTTGGTACAATGATCGAGATTCCTCGTGCAGCATTATTGGCAGATGAGATTGCCGAAGAAGCAGAATTCTTCTCCTTCGGAACAAATGACTTAACACAGATGACATTTGGATTCTCTCGTGATGATGCAGGTAAGTTCTTAGAGTCTTACTATGAGAACAAGATTTACGAATCTGACCCATTCGCTAAATTAGACCAGAAAGGTGTTGGACAGCTGATCGAGATGGCAGCTAAGAAAGGAAAAGCAACTCGTCCAGATATCCACTTAGGAATCTGTGGAGAACATGGTGGAGATCCATCATCTGTAGAATTCTGCTACAGAGCTGGACTAGACTATGTATCTTGCTCACCATTCCGTGTACCAATTGCACGTTTAGCAGCAGCTCAGGCAGTTTTAAAAGATAAATAAAATCCATTGTAATTCATATTACAGGGCGAACACTTCTATCCACTTTTAGGGCAAAAAACCTATCCAGTTGATGCTCAACAGAATAGAAAGTTTTCAGCCAGTAAGTAATATCAAACGCACGTAAAAATATCATAAATTTTACGTGAACTGTCCAAGCATAAATTAAGACTCTTGGAACTTTGGAGAAACGACCATAAGAGATGTAAAAGTCTCTTTAGGGAATACCTCTAAAGTTTCAGGAGTCTTTTTTGTGGTGGATATAGGTGTTGAACAGGGAAATCTCTGAAGGACAAGGAATTTATACAGGATAAAAACTTTGCCCCGAAACAGAATGAAAGAGATTGCCGAGTGATCATTTATAGGAGAATTGGTCAAAAAATGATATAATCTCAGTATAAACGAAAAACAGGAGATAACGTTATGATCGATACATTACTATTTGATTTAGATAACACATTACTGGACTTTGACAAAGCAGAAGCCCATGCACTTACGAAAGCATTAGATGATGCAAGAATTTCAGTGACAGATGAGATGCTTAGACGTTATAATAAGATCAATCTTACTCAATGGAAATTGTTAGAACAAGGGAAAATGACGAGGGACGAAGTAAAAATTCGCAGATTTAAGCTCTTATTTCAAGAATTTCATATCAAAGTATCACCAGAAAAAGTTGCAAGTAACTATCAGATATATCTAGGACAAGGGCATTACTTTATCGAAGGAGCCCAAGAGGTCTTAGAACAATTATCAAAGAAATACAGAATATATGTGGTAACAAATGGAACGTTATCTGTACAGATTGGAAGATTAAAAAGTTCAGGAATCAAAAAATATCTGCAAGGTGTTTTTATCTCAGAAGGAATTGGCTATAATAAACCAAGTGTTGAATATTTTGAAAAATGTTTTGCACAGATTCCACATTTAAAAAAAGAAAATACAGTGATCATTGGAGACAGCTTAAGTTCTGATATTCAAGGAGGTAAAAATGCAGGAATCAAGACAATCTGGTTTCATAGACCACAGGATCAGACAGATGATCCTAAACCAAGACCAGACTATGAAATCCAAAGTTTAAAATCTTTACTGGATATGTTAGAATAAAAATACAGAAATACAACAAAAAAGGAGTTATGTAAAATGGAAAAACAGATATTAAATGAAGTTATTGAAGAAACAAAGAAATTAATTGCAGCACCATCTTGCAGCCAGGAAGCAAAAGATGCAGCTAACGCATGGCTTGATGCTGTTGGGACAGATAACGAAGAAGCAGAGACAAAGAAATATATCGCAGAGTTAGAAGAAGATATCATGCCAATCGACGGATTGATCGGATTTGCAGGATCTGAAGCGGGAGCAGCTGTATTCGGAGCAGAGAAAGCAAAAGAAGTAGAAGCACATGCAAAAGAAGTCAAAGCAGCTGGAGGAAAATATTGTGATTGTCCTGCATGCGCTGCATGTGAAGTGATCTTATCCAAGCTAAAATAGGATTTTATAGCAATGAAGAAATTGAAAATTGCAGGAATTGTTCTGATTTTGTTTATTTTGTATGTGATCATTGGAATGCTTGTGCCATTTGTACATATGAAATCGGTAAGCCAAACTAACAAATCCAAGATTCACACCGAATCATTTTATTCAAGAGCAGATAAGAACGGATCAGACCGAGCAAAGATCGTAAGTGATAATCAGGAAGCACTGGATCTGCGTCTTGATATGATACGAAAAGCAAAGAAAGAGATTATTTTATCAACCTTTGATATTCGAGAAGGAAACAGCAGTGACGATATCTTTTCAGAGTTACTCAAAGCTTCCAGGCGAGGTGTTAAAGTAAAGATTCTGGTTGATGGACTTTATGGAACGATTCATATGTCTGGAAAGGATATTTTTGCAGCAGTTGGCAGCGAGCCGAATGTAGAAATCCGCTTTTACAACACACCAAATCTTTTAAAACCATGGACGATCAATGGATGCCTGCATGATAAATATATTGTGGCAGATCACAAATATTTATTGATGGGCGGCAGAAATATGTTTGATTATTTTCTTGGAACACACAAAGGTAAAAGCAAGGGTGTGGACCGAGAAATTTTGATCGTAAATCAAGGATCAAAAGACCAGGGGGCGGTTGGACAGATCAGAAGATATTTTCAAAAAGTCTGGAATTTAGAAGTCTGTAAAACAAAATTTAACACATGTTCAAAGAATAAAAAAGAGAAGGCAGTCAAACGACTCTTATCACATGCAGAGAAAGTAAAGATTCCAGAGTATGATTACCAAAAGATCACAGTTCCAACAAAGAAGACGACACTCGTGACCAATCCGACAACGATCTATGGAAAAGAGCCAGTGGTATTTGAAACGCTGAAGCAGTTGATGTTACAGGCAAAGAATCAAGTTATCATTCACACGCCGTATGCTGTATTTTCCAAAGAAATGTACGAAGGAATCACGCAGGTAAAACAGCAGGTGCCAGATACGACTATGATCTTAAATTCGATCGCATCTGGAGACAATATCTGTGCATCTGCAGATTATCGGAAGAATCGTTCAAAGATCTTGGACACAGGAATTTCATTATATGAATATATGGGCAAACATTCTACTCATGGGAAATCACTGGTGATCGATGATGATATTGCGGTGGTAGGATCTTATAATTTTGACTGCAGAAGTACTTATGTTGACACAGAAACCATGTTAGTTGTACAAGGAAAAGAAATCACAAAACAACTGGAAGAAGATTTTGATGGATTAAAGAATGAATCTTTGAAAGTAAACAAAGATGGAAGTTATCAAAGTGGTAAAAATGTAACAGAAAGTACAATGGATGGCAAAAAGCAGTGTATGATCAGAATTTTATCTTATATCATACAGGCATTTCGATATTTAGCTTAAATTGTGCAGAAATGGAACAATTTAGCTGTATCATAAGAAAACATAAAAGGAAAAAGAAAGACATGAAAGATATTAAAATCATATTTTTTGACATTGATGGCACATTGATCGCTATGGATAAAGATACGATTTCAGACAAAACATTAGAGGCATTAAAACGACTACAGGCAAATGGAATCAAACTTTGTCTGGCAACTGGAAGGGGACCAATGCTTGTTCCACACTTTGATGGAGTTGAATTTGATGCATTTCTTACATACAATGGTTCGTATTGCTATGATCATGAAGGAACTCTCTATCGCAATTGCATTCCATCAAAAGATATTGAAACGATCGTAAATAATGCAGTCAAAATAGGAAGGCCAGTTGCACTAGCAACGAAAGACCGTATGGCCGCCAATGGAAAAGATCAGGATCTGATCGATTATTATGCATTTGGGAATGCAGAAGTTGAGGTAGCTAAAGATTTTGAAGAAGTAAAAAAAGAAACAGTCTATCAAGTACTAATGGGTGCAAGGAAAGAAGAATATCAAGATATTCTAAAAGGTGTCCAAGCAGCAGAGATCACAGCATGGTGGAATCGAGCCGTTGATATTATACCTATCAATGCAGGAAAAGGAATTGGAATTGAGAAGGTATTAAAATATTATGGCATAGAAAAGTCCCAGTCTATGGCGTTCGGAGATGGAAATAACGATATTGAAATGTTAAAAGCCGTTGGCAATGGAATTGCGATGGGAAATGCATCTGATGATCTGAAAGCAGTAGCAGATGAAATTTGTGGAGATGTTTCAGAGGATGGGATTTACCAGTATTGTTTGGAAAATGAATTGATCTGAAAAAAACAGCAGATTTAAAACTGATCGAAGTTTGAATCTGCTGTTTTTTATTTCATAGGAAATTTTGATATAACTATTGATATTACATTAAAATGTTACTATATTCTTAAATGTAATGATAATGATTACAACAAAATGAGATAACTATGAATGCACAGAAATGTCTAGAAATATTAAGAAAGATCAAAGATGTATCGTTTGCTACAGTTGATGAGAAAGGGCTTCCACAGGTTCGGATTATCGATGTCATGATCGTAAAAGACGAAAAATTATATTTTTGTACTGCCAGAGGGAAAGATTTTTATAAACAATTGCTCAATGATCATCATGTAGCGATCAGTGCGATGAATGAGAAATATCAGATGGTAAGACTTAGTGGAATCGCAGAAAAGCTAGAAGATCAAACATACTGGATCGACCAAAAAGAGAGGAGAATGATCATGTTACAAAATATGTGGACGACATTTATCACAGAAAAATCTTTGTTTATCAAGTTATTTGTAGAACATATTGAGATTTCACTGATTGCGATCTTGATCGCGATCGTCCTTGGAGGAGTCGTTGGAATCTTGATCAGTGAATTTGAGAGATCTGCGAAATTAACTTTAGGAGTGATCAATCAGAAGAAGATCAATGTAACGGTGATATTCACAACGGATGGACAGCTGACAGCGTCTGATGTTACAGTCTTAAAAGACGATAAACAATTCTATCCATCCTATCTTTGTGGAAATGTCATTCGAAATGAAGTGTTAAAGAAACACCCAGAATTAAAGAAGGTATTTAAAAAATTAGAGGGAACGATCACAGATCATTTAAATCTTTCTATACAAGAAGGCGAGTTTGTTACAATGATCGGATCTTCCGGATGTGGAAAGACAACAACATTGAAAATGGTCAATGGATTGATCACGCCAGATCAAGGAGATATTCTGGTCCATGGAGAGAATATCAAGACAAAAGAAGTCGTATCAAAATGGATGGATATCGTGGGATTAGATGAAGATATGAAAGTATGAAAGAACGTTATCCATCTGAACTGTCCGGAGGACAGCAGCAAAGAGTCGGAATAGCAAGAGCTTTAGCAGCCTCTCCAGACATTCTTTTAATGGATGAACCATTTGGAGCTGTCGATGAGATCACAAGGCAGCAACAGATTTCGTGAAACGACTGGTAGATAAAGAACGAAGGATCTGTCATCTTCCAGAAGAAAAATTAAAGGATTGTGAGTATAGTGAAGCAGCGCTATGTGAGATATGATCCTTTTCCTTGACTTGTTTTCTTTCCTGTCATACACTAAAAATAAGAAAAATTTGAATAAAAATGGAGAAAGCAAATGAAAATCAAACGAATCAAAGAAGATTTCAGTGTGTGTAAAGGATATGAAATTGGATAAACAGATAACGATGCCAAAAGTAATGAAAATGATAACAGCTATAGGTATTTTAGTTACATTAGTTACAATGATCATTTATCAAAATAACAACAGTAGCATTTTCCTTACGCTGGCGATCACATTTGGAACGATCACATATCATTTTGGGATGCGTCTGCTGATCGGATGGCTTGTTATGATCCTTATGAAAAATAAAGCCGATTACACCAAGCAATGGTATCAATTGCATTCATGGGAAAAGGCATTCTATAAAAAGATTAAAATAAAAAGATGGAAAAATAAAATGCCAACGTATCGTCCACAAGATTTCTCACCTAAAGAACATAGCTGGCATGAGATTGCCCAGACAATGTGTCAGTCAGAAGTCGGGCATGAGTTGATCATAGGATTTAGCTTTCTGCCGATCATTGCCTCAAAATGGTTTGGAGCATTTGGGGTATTTGTGATCACATCCGTTATTTCTGCTGGATTTGATCTGATCTTTGTGATGATGCAGAGATATAACAGGGACAGGATTCAAAGATTGATAAGATAAAAAGGACAGTATCAAAGGATAAACAGCAATGGATTTAAGAGTACTACATTATTTTTTAATCGTAGCGAGAGAACAAAGCTTTACCAAAGCTTCCAAACAATTACATATCACACAGCCAACACTTTCCAGACAATTAGCAGCACTAGAAGAAGAATTAGGAGCGAAATTATTAGATCGTGGAGGGCACAAGATCACATTGACCGAAGAAGGATTATTGCTAAAACGTCGTGCTCTGGAGATCATCGACCTTGAAAATAAGATCATCGAGGAATTTAAAGGAAATGAAGAGGTGATCGAAGGTACGATTACGATCGGTTGTGGTGAATTCAACGCAGTCGATCATATCGCAAAGATCTGCAAGATATTTCAGGAAAAATATCCAAGAATCCAGATCGCACTCCACACGGCAACTGCAGATGTTGTGCAGGAAATGATGAATAAAGGACTTGTCGATATTGGAGCTTTTATGGAACCTGTCAGCACAGAGGACCTTGATTATATCAGGATCAGAGAAAGTGACCACTGGGTTATCAGTATGAAACCAGATGATCCGCTTGCGAAAAAAGAATATATTACAAAAGATGATCTTTTGAAACTGCCATTGATCGTTCCAGAACGATTAGGAGTACAAAGTGAGCTCGCGAACTGGTTAGGAGCAGATTTTAACAAGATAAAGATCGTATTTACAAGCAATTTTAGCACAAATGCAGAGATCACGGCAAACACTGTGATCGCATGGAGAAGGAATATTCCTCATTCTTATGCTGTTCATAAATTCATTGAAGAGATAAATGCTTTTAAGGCATAATAAAAGATACAATATGAGTATTAGACATAATTAAGAAGAAAAGCTTATAATCAATGTGTAAGATATCAAAAACATATCTTACACATTTTTTGTATAGAGCAAACAAAATTCAAAGAAGGAGTTGATACTTTTGAGTAAGAAATTAGTCGCATATTTTAGTGCAAGCAAAGTCACAGAGAAAGTAGCCAATAAGATCGCAGAGGCAGCAGGAGCTGACATCTACGAGATCAAACCTGAAATTCCATATACAATCGCAGATTTAAACTGGATGGATAAAAAATCACGAAGCAGTGTAGAAATGAGTGATAAGACAATTCGTCCAGCTATCGCAGATAAAGATGCAAACGTAGAAGCTTATGATGAGATCATTTTAGGATTTCCAATCTGGTGGTATGTAGCACCAACGATCATCAATACATTTCTAGAAAGCTATGACTTTAGCGGAAAGAAGATCGTTTTATTTGCAACATCCGGAGGAAGTGGATTTGGAAATACAGTCAGTGAGTTACAGCCATCTGTACCGGGTGCAGATATTGTAGAAGGAAAACTTCTAAACAGAGCAGACAAACAAACCATTGAAAAATTTGTAGAGACATTATAGGAGAAGAATGAAAAATGGCAAAGATCGTACAGACAGCAGGAAGAAATGTACTTGGAGAATTTGCTCCACAGTTTGCACATTTTAATGATGATGTATTATTTGGAGAAAACTGGAACAATGAAGATATTGATGTAAAAACAAGAAGTATCATTACAGTAGTAGCATTAATGTCACAGGGAATCACAGATTCTTCTTTAAAATTCCATCTTCAAAATGCAAAAGACCATGGAGTTACACAAAAAGAGATTGTAGCGATCATCACTCACGTAGGATTTTATGCAGGATGGCCAAAAGCATGGGCAGTCTTTAATCTTGCAAAAGAAGTATGGGAAGTCAATGAAGGAGATCTTCCATATGAAGATGAAGCAATGAGAGCACATGCCAAATCCATGGTATTTCCGATCGGAGAACCAAATGACGGATTTGCGCAGTATTTTGTGGGAAACAGTTATTTAGCACCGGTTTCTACAGAACAGGTTGGAATATTCAACGTAACATTCGAGCCATCATGCAGAAATAACTGGCATATCCATCATGCAAAAAATGGTGGTGGACAGATCATCATTTGTGTTGCGGGACGTGGATACTATCAGGAAGAAGGAAAAGAAGCCATCGAGATGAAACCAGGTGACTGCATCAACATCCCACCAGAAGTAAAACATTGGCATGGAGCAGCCAAAGATTCATGGTTCTCACATTTAGCAGTGGAAGTACCAGGAGAAGAAACATCGAATGAATGGTGCGAAGCGGTATCCGATGAAGAATATGGAAAATTAAAATAAGAAATGATTTCTGGCAAAATATAAATACACACAAAAAAATCAATCGTAAATATTTGCGGTTGATTTTTTGTGCGTTTTAAGTTAATATGGAAATATAATAATAGGAATTATTATTGAAAATAAAATGTAAAAATGTTGTCATAACAACATAAAACAGGAAAAGATTTTGATAGAATCATAAATGCAAACAAAAGAAGCAATGCAAAAGGAGGACAAAATTATGAGTAAAGGAATAAATAGCAGAAAAGTAGCAGTGATCGGAACAGGATTTGTAGGTTCATCTTCTGCATTTGCATTAATGGAAAGCGGATTATTTACAGAAATGGTGCTGATCGATGCGGATAAGAATCGTGCAGAAGGAGAGGCTTTAGATATTTCCCATGGTCTTCCATTCGCAAGGCCGATGAAGATCGCAGCAGGAGATTATGATGATATCGTTGATGCAGCGATTATCGTTGTAACAGCAGGTGCGGGACAGAAACCAGGAGAGACAAGACTTGATCTTGTAAAGAAAAATGTGGCAATCTTTAAATCCATTATCCCAGAGATTGCAAAGAGGAACTGTGAAGGAATTCTTTTGATCGTAGCGAACCCAGTCGATATTCTGACACAGGTAGCAGTCAAATTATCAGGATTTCCAGAAAACAGAGTCTTTGGTTCAGGTACAACTTTAGATTCAGCCAGATTAAAATATCTGCTCGGAGAACATTTACAGGTGGATGCAAGATCTGTACATGCATGGATCATCGGAGAACACGGAGATTCAGAAATCGTAGCATGGTCAAGTGCCAATGTATCGGGAGTTCCAATTTCGGAATTTTGTGAGATGCGAGGATACACAAAACATGACGAACATATGGAAGAGATCGCACAGGGAGTGAAAAACAGTGCATATAAGATCATTGAAAAGAAAAAAGCAACCTATTATGGAGTTGCGATGGCGGTAAGAAGAATCTGCGAAGCCATCATTCGTGATGAGAAATCTGTATTACCAGTATCTTCTATCCAGCATGATACATACGGAATTGAAGGCGTTACATTAAGTATGCCAGCAATCGTAGGCAAAGATGGAATTGAGAAGCAAGTAAAAATCAAGCTGAATGAAAAAGAACAGGAAGCATTGAAGAAATCAGCAGGGGCTTTGAAAAAAGTATTAGCAGATCTGGATATATAATGTAAAACGAAAAATTAAAATATAGGTAAAAACAATCAGAAAATCAATCGTAAAAATTTACGATTGATTTTCTGCGTATATTTGTATATAATATAAGCAATAAAAATGAAAGGAAACAGCTGATATGCGTGAAACAAGGACATTAGAGTTTAAAGAATCCATTACCAATACATTTTTAAAAACAGTCAGTGCTTTTTCTAATTATGATGGTGGCAGTATTCTTTTTGGAATTGATGACGATGGAAATGTGAAAGGAATACCAGATCCAGTACAAGCTTGTTTAGATATTGAAAATAAAATTAATGATAATATTTCACCACAGCCTAATTATATCCTTGAATTACAAAATAATGATCAGACGATAAAACTTACAGTAAGACCAGGGGAACAAAAGCCTTATTTATATAAATCAAAAGCCTATAAACGAAATGATTCAGCAACGATAGAGGTAGATACACTGGAGTTTTCACGACTTGTTTTAGATGGAAAAAATATTAGATTTGAAGAATTGCCATGTAAGAAACAGAATTTATCATTCGATGTCTTGCAACATAAATTAAAAGAAAGTGTTCAAATTGAATTGTTTAATAAAGATACATTAAAAATATTGAATTTATATAATGATCAGAATGGATATAATAATGCAGCAGGCATTCTGGCAGATCAAAATGACTTTCCTGGAATTGACATTGTAAAGTTTGGTGAAAATATCAGCATTATCAAAAAGAGAGCAACATTTGACAATATATCTATATTGGAAGTGTATGATAAGTCAATTGATATATTTAGAGATTATTATCAATATGAAGTAATCGAAAGTGCTGATAGGAAGAAAGTAGAAAAGGTACCAGAAGCAGCATTCAGAGAAGCAATTGCTAATGCATTGATTCACAGAGTCTGGGATGTAGAATCACAGATTAGGGTTTTGATGTTCGATGATAAGATAGAAATAGTATCTCCAGGAGGTCTGCCAGCTGGAATTACGGAAGATGAATATTTGGATGGTAAAATTTCGGTATTAAGAAATAGAAATCTTGCAAATGTATTTTACAGATTAGGGTTTGTAGAGATATTTGGAACAGGGATTAAAAGAATTAAGCAACTTTATGAAGAAGGATTACAAAAACCAGATTTTGATGTAACAGAGAATACAATTAAGATAATTTTACCAATATTTGAAAAAAATGCGAATCTCACAGAAGACGAGAGAATGATATATAAAGTACTAAGTAAAACGATGTTAAAATCAATCAGTGAGATTGCACCATATGTACCTTTTGGAAAATCAAAGACAACGCAGTTATTAAAAGAGATGAGGAAAAAAGGCGTTGTAGTTATTGCTGGAAGGGGAAGAGGTACGAAGTACAGGATTAAATAATTGATATGATTATAAATTCTCTTTGAACATAAAAATTAAAGAAGGAAAGGAAGATTTATATGACAACACAAGAAACAATCAAAAAAGCAGTTGATTATGCAAAAGAAAATAATATCAAAAATATTGTAGTTGCAACAACGACAGGTGGTAACCTTACATATCTGGAAGATGAAAAAGATTTACATATCGTCGGAGTTACAAACGTTTATGATCAGGGACGAAATCAGATGCTAGAAGAAACAAGAAAGCATTTTGAAGAAGCAGGAATGGACATTGTCACAGCAGGACACGCCCTAAGCGGTGCAGAAAGATGCTTTTCTACATATTTTGGAGGATATGGACCAATAGAAATTGTGGCTAACACACTTCGTATGTTCTCACAAGGTGTAAAAGTATGTGTGGAAGTAAGTACTATGGCACTCGATGCAGGTAAGATTCCATATCAGGAGAAGATCGTAGCGATTGCAGGAAGCGGAAGAGGAGCTGATACGGTGGTATTGCTGACACCATCTTATACTAGATCTATTTTGGATACGAAAGTACATAAGATTATTGAAATGCCAGAATAGGATATAGACAGGGAAAAGGATGTAGATTTATGAATCGAAAGAAGATTGCATTTATTTTATTTATTGTCATGATATTTTCAGAGCTGTTTGCAGGAATTGTATTTTTATTGCCAATCAGCGGCTTTTTTATGTATCCATTTGTATCAGGATTTGCAGTGATCATGGGAATACTTAGCGCGGTGCTTGCAAAGAATTTGATTGTAGTAAGAGTGCTTGCGATTGTGGCGGTTGTGTTTTGTCTGTTTACGATTGGTGCGGATCTGATGATGGTGTTGGAATTTATGGGTGTGATAGGTTAGAAAAACAAAATGAAAGAGGAAAATTAATTGGAAGGAAATTTAACAAAAGGACCAATTTTAAAAACACTAACGAAACTAGCAATTCCGATCATGGCATCATCGTTTCTAGGAACATTATACAATATTACAGATATGGCATGGATTGGCATTCTTGGATCAAAAGCAGTTGCTGGAGTCGGAGTTGGAGGAATGTTTACGTGGCTTTCGCAAGGCTTAGCAGCGATGTCAAGAATGGGCGGACAGGTACAAGTAGCGCAATGTATTGGACGTGGAGACAGGGAAAAAGCTCATAAGTATGCACAGGCAGCAGTTCAGCTGGCAACACTTATGGGACTTTTATTTGCAGCCGTAATGCTACTGTTTTTACATCCGCTGGTAGGATTTTTTCAACTACAAGACCCAGAAGCATTGCAGGCAGCACTGTCTTACACAAAAATAGCCTGTGGTTTGATCGTATTTTCATTTTTGACACTAACATTAACAGGAATCTACACAGCACAAGGAGATTCCAAGACTCCGTTTGTGGCGAATTTCATAGGACTTGTAACAAATATGATCCTAGATCCATTGCTGATCTTAGGCTTAGGACCAGTAAACAAATTCGGAGTAAATGGAGCAGCAATCGCGACGGTGAGTGCACAGGCAATCGTTATGTCAATTTTAATCCTAGGCGTTGTGATAAGGAAAAAGGAGAATGTATTAAAAGGGATCAATCTATTTGCCAAAATTCCATTCAAATATCTAAAAGGAATCTGCAAGATCGGTATTCCAACAGCGATTCAGGGAATGGTTTATTGTGGAATATCCATGGTATTAACTCGCATGGTTTCAGGATTTGGAGCAGAAGCAGTGGCAGTCCAGAGAGTCGGAGGACAGATTGAATCTGTTTCATGGAATACAGCCGATGGATTTGGAACAGCTCTAAATGCATTTATTGGACAAAACTATGGAGCTGGAAAGATGGATCGTGTCAAAAAAGGATATAAAGCTTCATTGTGCAGCATTGGAATTTGGGGAATATTTATTACGATGATGTTTGTTTTTCAGCCAAAAGCAATTGCACATATTTTCTTCCATGAACCAAAGGCAATTATGATCGCGATCGGATATTTGGTGATCATTGGATTAAGTGAAGCGTTTATGAGTGTGGAACTGATGACAGTAGGTGCGTTGTCTGGATTAGGAAAAACGCATTTATGCAGTGTGATCAGCATTTTATTTACTGGAGCAAGGATTCCGTTGGCAATTGTTTTAAGTGGGACATTGCTTGGTTTGGATGGTATTTGGTGGGCACTTTCTGTGACATCGATTGTGAAAGGAATCATTTTTGTGTGTACATTTTATAGGATTACAAGAGAAAACAGATAAAAATACAGGCGGCATTTACCATAAGACACAGATTGACTTAACATATAATTCAAATCATATGGAAGGAAGCCGTCTGACACATGATCAGACACGATATATTTTCAAAACAAATATGATAGGAGTAGAAAATGAAGTTCTTAATGTAGATGATGTGATTGAAACAGCCAATCATTTTTGCTGTATTGATATGATTATAGATCACGCGAAAATGACATTGACAGAGAAATTTATTATCAACCCGAAAGGTACATCTATCAGTAAACTAAGTAAGGCAAAGAAATCATTTACTGTAAAATGGAAGAAACAAAATACACAAACAACAGGTTATCGTCTGATATACTCAATGAACAGCAAATTTAAAACAGAAAATAAGTATGTTATGATAACAAGTAATAAAACAACCAGCAAGTCGATCAAAAAATTGAAAGCAAAGAAAAAGTATTATATAAGAATCTGTACTTATAAAACAGTAGGTGGTACAAAATATTATTCAGGATGGTCATCCGTTAAGTCGGTAACCACCAAATAAGCATACGAATTAGTTCAAGGAAGGTTTACTTATGAAAATATATATAGATTTTGATGATGTTATCTGCGAAACAGCAAAATACTTTACAAAGATTGCAAAAGAATTATTTGATATTGATGTTCCATATCGAGAAGTTCAGTTTTTTAATCTTCAGAAATCATTTGATTTAAGTGAAGAACAGTATGATGAATTGATGAAAGCAGGGCATATTCCGGAAAATTTACTGGATTATGAAGAGACACCAGGAGTTTCCAAAGTGATCAACAAGTGGGTTGATGAAGGACATGAGGTTTCTGTTGTCACAGGAAGACCATTTGATTCTTATGAACCATCCAGAAGATGGTTGGATGAACATCATTTAGACAGAATCCCGATTTATTTTGTCGATAAATATGGACGAGAAACGTTCAAACAGGATCATACCTATAATCTGACATTGGATGAACTTTATCAGATGCACTTTGATTTTGCGATTGAAGACTCACCAGCTGCATTTGAGCATGTCCAGCATTTTAAAAATTGTAGAGTAGCTGTTTATGACCGACCATGGAATCAGAAGGCAAAATTTCCAGATGAAAGATTTGTGAGATGCATGAATTGGAAAGAAATTGATGATATATTTGAGAAAATTGTAAACAAAGAAACTATATAATAAACAAATCTAAGGAGGTATCATATGAAATCACATAAATATTGGTCAATAGGAGCATTCATTACAATGATCGGTACTTTTTACACAGGGTATAAAGGTTCAAAATCAGGTCATAAATATTTTGCATTTGGTTCCCTGATCTGCATGATCATGGCTATATATACAGGCCATAAAATGATCTCCGGGAATAAAAAAGCAAATGATACGCAAGATATGATCCAAAGAACTGGGAAATTTACAGTATGAGTTCTGAGTCAGGATGTACCGTTTGAATTGATTCAACATTTTGGCTTTCAGTCTGGTCGGGATGTAAATAAATTTGAAACATTTGAAAAGTGTGCCAGAGGTACAATGGTTCTATGTCAAGATTTAGTACAAGTTAAAATGAGAAATTTCTCCCCATTTTAACCTGCCAGAAGCTCAGCCTCAGTGTGCGTTCTTTCATACACTCGTTCGAATTCGTTTGGCGACATATAGTTGCAATGGCTATGAATTTGTTTCGTATTGTAGAAAGCTTCCAGATATTCAAAAATTAACTGGTATGTCTGCTTATAGTCGCGAATTTTAAAGCGATTGAGCCATTCACGTTTGATAATAGAATGAAAGGATTCAATGCATGCATTATCCTATGGAAAAGCTTTCTTCGAATAACTGCGCTGCATATTTTCGGTTGCTTTTTTATATTCCTTTGCAACATATTGGCTGCCACGATCCGAATGGATAATTCAGTGCTGAAATCGGAATCTCGAAGTTCTACAGTGATTTTCGGAGCACCGTAGTTCTGCTTGGAATCATCATAAATATCCTGTATTTTTGCTTTTACAGCTTTACGACGTTTTTCTGTATCAGAAGGTACGTGGTGGAGCCATGCAAGATATCTTGAGCGAGAGACACCTAAAAATTTCAATATTCCGGAGACGAAAACCCGGCGTCCAGCCTTTTGGGCAGCTTCCGTATTCTCAGACACTTCAAGATAAATGGCTTCCGTCATTTTCCCGGAAGTCTTTCAGCCATTTTGTTAATGTGCTGTATCCGATGCCAAGATTTTCTGCACATCCACGTACTCCGAGATCTTTGTGATCCTGATAGTACTGGACTGTATCAAGTTTAAATTGTTTGTCATGTTGCTTTGCCATATGAGATCCTCCTTCAGCATGCCTCTATTGTATCATGCCTATGTGTATTTGGAATTTCTCATTTTGGCTTGTACTATTTATATTCTAGCACCAATTTTGAAGTGGTTTGCAAAAAGTGTAGTAATTAACAAGAAAAATACAATGCTCGAAAAAGCCGATAAAACCTTGCAAAACTCGGCATTATAGGGAATTTCAGAACAGGAGAATTTTATGATTAAAGTACTTTTCATCTGCCACGGCAGTATTTGAACATTTTCCGGGAACCTATGATTTTATCACAAATATAAGAAAGAAACTGGAAAAATTAACATTAAATTATCATGATTGAAGAGAGTTTTTGCCATAGTACAATATTTTTATATTAATATTTCGAAAAGGTGGAAATCAAGATGAAAATTGAAACAAAAGATCAGATAAACAGAGCTTTATACGAAGCAAATGCAATCAGTGAAGTATTAGGTTGTGCTATGGAAAATGAAACTTTGGAATTGGAAGATTCTTATAGAATATGTATTAATTTAATTCAGGAAAGAATTTTGTTGGTAAAAAGGTTATTGAATGAGGAGTGAGAGAAGATATGAAATTTTTTAAGATGGAAAAATGGGGAAAACGTTCATTTTCTCTTGCATTTATTTTATCTATTTTTTCAATAATCATTGTAGCGTATGTTGTGAAAATTTCGAAGGAATCATGGAATTATAAAATAGATGAAACACAATGTTACAAAAAAGAGGGAATAATAGAAGAAATTCAAAATGGAAAAAAGATTCAAAATGGAACTATTCTTAAATTTATAAAAATTAAGAATGGGGATAATATTTGTCTATTCAGAAAAAATGGAGAATGGAATGAATATCCTAATATTTCAAATAAAGAGCTAAGTAATATACAGAGAGGAAAATTGATTACATATTTAAAAGATAAGCAAAATAAAATAGACAATTACAATATAGCTTATCAAATACAAATAAATAAAAAAACTTATTTTCCTATTAAGCAAGTAAAAAAAGCAGAAACATGGAATTATGTAAAAGATATAGGTGTAATTGCTTTTTTGGCAATAATCTCAATTTCAATGATTGGTCTTACAATTTATTTTTATTGGTTGGCTGATACTGAGGATATGTATATTAGATAAAGACGAGTGAGGTAAAGAAACAAAGCGAAGCTGAGACGCCGTAGGGCAGTTCTTTACGGAACGTAAATGGATTGAATAATAAAATTATTTTAGAGGACTTAAGGACTACAAGGATTAAGTCCTCTTGTCTAAATAAAGGAAATTATGTTGAAATTATTTGACAAATGTAATATAATAATATTGTTATTAGATTTATTAGAATTAAGTTATTATTAGAATTAAGTTATTGTTAGAATTTTGTTATTATTTGGAAAGAAATTAATTAAAGGGTGTAGTATGCTTTTTTTCAGGTAGAATAAGGCATAAGAGACATTTGAATAAATTAAATAAAAGTAGAAGGAACATATTATTAAATAATATGTTCCTTTTTGTGTTTAAAGAAAGAAGAAAGCATTTCAGTATCATGGGCAGTATGAAAGGAGGTTGCATATGATATCAATAAATATAAACATAAATAAAAAAACAAAGCTGTTGTTAATTGATGATTGTTTAGTAGTGTATAAACCATGCCCATTAATTTGTTTGTTATATTGGCAACAAACGACAAAAATATTTCAGAATTAGAAATAAATTCTATAATTAGAAATGCAAAATTAATTGAAAGATATAAAAAAGATATTATAAATGGAAAGCGAAAAGATTTAGGACGGGAACCATATGCTTTGGTTTTTGAGGCTTTGGTTTTGAAGTATTTACCAAAGGTAAAAACACAAAAGGAATTTAAAGAGAAAGCAAGATTTGCAACTGATAAGACATTTAAGAAATTTGTGCAGGGAAAATATTGTAATATAGCAGAGTTAGATAGTAGAATTCTTATTCAAATATGTCTTGGATTGACATTCACGAGAGAAGAAAGTTATGATTTCTTTTATGTTTGTGGTCAGAATCTGTATATAAAGGATGACAATTGTACTGAAAGAAGAATATTGGATAAACTTATAATTCCATTAGAAGAACTGGAAGGATTAAGTGAACAAGATAGAAATGATAGAATTTACATAAATATTTATAAGGCTAATAATATATTTAAAAAAGATACAGGAAGAGGACTATACGTTAATTGTCCAAGAGAAGAGCAAGAAGCAAAAGAAATTTGTGAGGAATTAGATATAGAATTTTAAAAAAGTTGCCCGACATTAGCGGGCAACTTTTGTTTTTTTGAATGAGTTATAATCAAGTCATCAAGTGATCGATCGAAAATTTGAAATAAAATGAATAGGAGAAAAGCAATGAAGATTACAGACATTGTAATTGATGCGGAAGCAACAATTGGTACTAATCCATTATTAGTGGATGTTAAGCCATGCTATGTGTATATTGACGGTAAGAAATCAGACAAGATTGAAGGGTACAGATACACAGTTGCGTTGCCTCAGCACCAATTTGAAAAAATTGGAGTGAAAGTGTTAGGAGAGTGTCTGATTCAAAAGCCGGAATCAGGATATGTTCCAGTTAAATTCGAAAATATAAGCTTTCGGATTTATTGGAAAAATGGAACATATGATGTATCTGCGATTGCGGATTATGTACAGGAGATAAAAACCTAAAAAGGGTTGGAAGAAGAATCCCGAAGAGGATTTCTTCTTCCACCATTGCCAACAGGGAGTATTACCTGTTGGCAAATTAAGTAGCATGTAGCGTTAATAAAGAAAGGATGTATAAAAATGGACGGAAGAAGCCAGAGTCGTAAGTACCAATTAACAATCAATTCACCAGTACAGCATGGGATTACAGATGAATTGGTAAAGGATATATTAGGAAACATGTTAACACTGAATTATTTTTGCTTTAGCCATGAAGTTGGAAATGAAAAAGCAAGAGAGCATATGCATATCTTCTTATATTCCCAGTCTCCAATTAGATTTGGCACAATTAAGAATAAATTTCCAGTGGCGCATATCGAAAGAGCATATGGATCAGTAAAGGAAAATAGAGATTATGTGGCAAAAGTTGGAAAATGGCAAGAGACTGAAAAAGCAAAAACCTCTGTTAAGGACAGTTTTTTTGAATGGGGAAATTGTCCAGATGAAAATGAGGAGAGAGCACCTGATCAGGTAGAAATTATGAGAATGATTCAAGCGGGAAATACAACGTTGGAAATTATTCAAAAGAAGCAAAAATATCTGTTTAGGGGGAAAGATTTGGATAATCTTCGTGAAATCTGTAATCGTGAAAAATATTCAAACAAAATGCGAGAAGTGGAGACGATATACGTTTTCGGGAAAACGGGTGTTGGTAAGACTAGATTTGTCTATGAAAATCATAATATAAGTAATGTGTGCAGAGTGACAAATTACCGTAACGGCAGTATTAGCTTTGATGCATACAGCGGACAGGAAATTTTAGCATTTGATGAATTTAGAAGTCAAATTCCTATCTCCGAAATGCTGTGCTATTTGGACCGTTATCCTGTGCAGTTACCTGCTCGATATATGGACAGAACGGCATGTTACAAGAAAGTATATATACTATCTAACTTAAGCGTGGAAGAGCAGTATCGAGATATACAGATTAATAGTCGTGAGACATGGCATGCGTTTTTGAGACGATTATCAAAGATAATTGAGATGAAAGAAGATGGAAAGATAATAGAGCACAATATTGAGGAGTATAAGATATGAATAACAAGAAAGAAATGGCAAGAGTGAATATTAATAAGAAAAGATTATGTGAACGTGCTAATTGCTTGTTAAAGACAACAAAAGAGAAAGGAAAGATCATTATATTTTATGTGATCATTGTGTTAGTGGTGCATCTGCACCACCAACACAACGTAATATATGGTAGTGTATCCAATTGGGATAACATGGCATATCAATGCAATTATATTATATGGAATATAGTTGTTATTGGATTTTTATGTTTAAAATGGAGCGGATATTTTGAAGATGAGAAGTATTCAAAAGCTTTTCATATGATTGGATTAGTAAATCATGTGGGAGAATCGCCAATATACATGAATCAGGAAATAAAAGATAAAAATTCTTTAACAGTAACTTTTAATAATGTTGGAATAGCGATTGAAAAATGGAAGGACAAAAAACAAGAGATCGAGAGCGCATTAGATATATCAATTTCCAAAATAAAAATTGGCAATAAAAATACAGAAATTATAATAGAGGGAATGAGAGGAAAATTTGATTACAGTATGCCGATTTACTGGAAAAATTCATATTTAACCACAAGAAATAGTTTAATTCTTGGGGAAAGTATGGGAAAACAAATATCTGTCGATTTAGATGTATATCCACATATCTTATTAGGAGGATCGACTGGTTCAGGAAAAACAAATTTATTGAAGCTGTTATTGATGCAGTGTATAAAAAAGAACTATGCTGTTTACATTGCTGATTTTAAGGGAAAAGTTGATTTTTCGTATAAATGGGATAGATATTGCCATTTTGTTACAACAATTGAAGATGTAATAAGTAATATGGATGGTATTTGTAAAGAATTATTGGATAGACAAATAATATTTGGAAGTAAAGGATATAAAGATATCGACATCTACAATGAACGAGAAGAAAATAAATTACAGCATATTGTGTTCGCATGTGATGAAGTCGCAGAATTGATGGATACGACAGGCTACAATAAGGAAGAAAAGAATAAGATTGCGATAGTGCAAAGAAAATTGAGTATGATTGCCAGACTTGGTCGGGCGTTTGGAATTCACTTATTGCTTGCGACTCAAAGACCATCAGTAGATGTTATTAATGGTGCTATAAAGAATAATATTTCTGCCAGAATCTGTGGAAGAGCAGAGAAAACATTATCACAAATCATATTAGATAATATAGATGCTAGTGATATGATTGATCCTGATATTCAAGGAATGTTTGTGAATCAGGATGGAGAAGTCTTTAAGGCATATTTATTTAATGATGATTGTTTAGATAGGAGTGACGATTCATATGGGAAAGAATATAGTTCCTATTTCTGAAAAATATTCACTAAGTATAACTCAGGCATCAGAATATTTTGGAATAGGGCAAGGAAAGTTGCGTTGGATTATTGAAAATCATGAGGGGGCAGATTTTATATTGCATAATGGGGCAAAAACGCAGATTAAGCGTAAAAAATTTGAAAAATTTTTGGATAGTGTAGAAAGTATTTAAGATATAGAAAGTGAGTCTTTGTCATGATATAATGGGTAGGTACTATGGCAGAGACTCTCTTTTTTAAGGAGAGATTCATATGAGTTTAAAAAGAAGAGACAACAAAAATAGGATTTTAAGAGATAGAGAGAGTCAATGCAAAGATGGGCGTTATCGTTATACATATTATGTGTCTGGAAAACAAAAATGTCTTTATAGTTGGAAATTAGAGAGAACGGACAGACTTCCCAAAGGAAAAAGAGAATGTATTGCCTTAAGAGATCAAATTGCAAAGCTTAATAAGGTACAGAGTCAAGGAATCGCTTATCATGGCGGTGGAATGACTGTATTAGAATTGGTTGATAAATATACCTTACAGAAGAAAGGTGTAAGATATACAACACAAGTAGGATACAGAACAGTAATAAATATATTAAAGAAAGACGAATTTGGAAGTAGAAGAATTGATACTGTAAAATTATCAGATGCTAAGATTTGGTTAATTGGTTTACAAGAGGGCGGAAGAGGATATAGTTCAATTCATAGTATTCGAGGAGTCTTAAGACCTGCATTTCAAATGGCAGTTGATGATGATTTATTATTGAAGAATCCGTTTGAATTTCAATTAGCAACAGTTGTTGTGAATGATTCTGTTACTAGAGAATCCATTACAAGAAAACAAGAACGTCAGTTTTTGGAATTTGTAAAGAATGACAAGCATTTTAAACGATATTATGAGGGAATTTATATTCTTTTTAAAACAGGAATGAGAATTTCTGAATTTTGTGGTTTGACAATGGATGATATTGATTTGAAAAATAAAAGGATTGTGATTGATCATCAATTGCAGCGAACGAATCAAATGCAGTATGTAATTCAGAAACCCAAAACAGACAATGGAAATCGAATGATTCCAATGAGTCAGGAAGTGTATGAATGTTTTGAAACGATCATTAACAATAGAAAAAAGCCGAAAATAGAATTTGTTGTAGATGGAAAGAAAGGCTTTTTATATTTGGATAAGAATGATCGACCAATGGTTGCGATGCATTGGGAAAAGTATTTTCAACATATCAGGGAAAAGTACAACAAAATTTATAAAGTTCCTATGCCGAAAGTGACACCGCATGTATGTAGACATACATATTGTAGTAATATGGCAAAATCAGGGATGAATCCAAAGACATTGCAGTATTTAATGGGACATTCAGATATTGGTGTTACATTAAATACATATGCACATTTGCAATACGATGATGCAAAAAAAGAGTTAAAGAAATTACACAGATCGAAGCATAAAAAAACGGCAGATATCAGTGATGATAAATTATAAAAGAGCATGGTATTTTATCATTGGTTTTATCATGGATAGAAGCTAAGTTATATGAAGATTCATAAAGAAATGAAAAATGACAAAAAATATTTAAGATGCTTGAAAAGTGCGTAAATAAAGGAAAAACTCACAAAAATTCATAAAACGTGATAAAAAGAAAGAGGTTCAAATAATGATAAAAATACTATTTGTATGCCACGGCAATATCTGCCGAAGCACAATGGCCCAATTTGTTTTCCAACACATGGTAAACGATCAAGGACTAAAAGACAAATTTCACATCGACTCTGCTGCAACGAGCAGAGAAGAGATCGGTAATCCACCACATTATGGAACGGTAAATAAACTAAGACAGGAAGGAATCCCAGTCCTAAAACACCGTGCCATCCAAATGACAAAACAAGATTACGAAGAATACGATTACATTATCGGTATGGATGCATGGAATCTAAGAAACATGAACCGAATCACAGGTGGTGACCCAGATGGGAAAATACATCTGTTACTAGATTATTCCAAACATCCAAGAGACATCGCAGATCCATGGTATACAGGGAATTTTGACGATACATACAGAGATGTAGTCGAGGGATGTGAAGCATTTTTAGAATACCTAAAACAAGAAGAATTATAAAGGAAAAACGCTAGAACTGATATTTCTCAGAACTAGCGTTTTTCCTTTGAAAAGATTAAAGGATAAAAATCTATGCTAAAAGTACGTCAATATGTGCGTCTTTTAAAGCCTTAATATTTTCTTCACTGACATCTTTATTCGTAATGATATGATGAATATCTTCAAGTTTCATTACCTTATCAATATAAGGACGGACATGAAATTTGCTGGAATCAACTAAAACGTAACGATCTGCACCACATTTCGATACACAGATTTCGGTACGTGGATCAAAATCAATCGAAGAAGTTCCAACATTCACATCAATTGAATCAGCACTGCAATAAGATTTATCAACAGTCAATTGCCGGAAAAACTGTTCTGCAGATACTCCTCGACAGGAACTGTTGCGTTTCATGATCCAGCCACCTGCGATATATACAGTGATACCAGGGTCTTGATACAATTCATTTGCAACAGGAAAAGAATCAGTTACAACGGTAAGATCTTCTTTTCCGTGGAGAAGTGTTGCCAGAAGGTAAGTTGTGGTACCACTTCCAATGGTAATATAATCCCCGTTTTTGATCGTGGATGCTGCGAGCAAAGCAATCTTTAATTTATTTTCATAATGCTCAATCTGTGAAAAATCTCTGGAAATTTTCGGATTTTCTGGATGATCAATAGGAATTGCGCCACCGTGTGTTCTTTGCAATAAGCCTTTGTCTTGCATTCCTTGCAAGAGAAGGCGGGCAGTTGAAGGTGCAATCGATAGAATATCGCAGACTTCTGTGACACGAACTTTTCCCTGCTTTTTTAAAATATCTAATATGATCTCTTCTCTTTCTTCTGGAAAAGAATCAGTTGTTTGTTTTGCCATAAGCGTTCTTCCTCTTCATAAACTAATTTCATAATGTAAAATCATCGAAATGATTCTTTATCATCATTATAGCAACAAAACGATGAAAAAGCAATACAATAAAAAGAATAAAACGATGATAAACAATTAAAATATAGTAAAAATACACAAAAAAAGATGAAAATGATTGTGTAAATTGACAAAAATGATAATAAACGACGAAAAACGATTGCAAAACGATGATTGCGGAGATATAATGAACTCACAAACAAAGAAAACAACAAATAACAAAGTTTAGGAGGAACGTACATGAAACCAGAAATCATCATTATGTTAACCAATAATGATATTACCGTAAAAAATGCAGAAGAAGTATTTGAATCTTGCAAGGATCTCCCAGCAAAGAAATGGGGATTTAAAGATGTAGGTCTTCCAAAAGATGAAATGATCAAACTTGCAGCAAAGATGAAAGAAGCTGGAAAAGAGACATACATCGAAGTTGTTACGTACACAGAAGAAGGATGCTTAGAAGGAGCTAAACTTGCATATGAATGTGGTTTTGATTATTTGACAGGAGCACTTCCATTTGAATCCGTTTTTGAATATGCCAAAGAGCACAATTTAAAATATTCTCCATTCTGTGGAAAAGTCGGAGGAAGTCCTGTGGAATTAACAGGAAGTATTGATGAGATTGTTTCTTCAGCAAAAGAGTGTATCGAAAAAGGAGCAGATGGAGTAGATCTTACAGCATATCGTTATGCAGATGGTGATCCAATTGAGTTAACAAAAGCAATCGTAGATGCTATTGGTGCAGATAAGGTTTGTATTGCAGGAAGCGTTGGGAATGAAGAACGTATGAATCAGATGAAAGACGCTGGAGTTGCTGAATATACAATGGGAAGTGCACTATTTAATGCAAACTTTGTAGAGGGAGGAACATTTCGAGAGAATCTTGAATATGTTCTTAACTACTTAAGTAAATAAGAAACGTAATAAAAAATTTTTTAAAGAAAAGGAGAATGAAACATGTTAGAAAAATTCGCACACGTATTTCCAGCTATGGTAACACCAATGAAAGAAGACGGAAGCTTTAATTATGAAGTTGCCAAGAAACATGCAGACTGGATGATGGACAACGGAATCGGAGGAATCGGAGTTTTAATGGCAGCAGGAGAATATCAGAGTATGTCATTAGAAGAACATATGGAATATGTTAATGAGATGGTTCCATATGTAAAGAAACGAGGAGCATCTGTAATCGTTGGATGTTCAAGAGAAAGAGTAGAAGATGCTTGTGCATTAATGAATAATGCATATAAAGCAGGAGCGGATGCAGCAATGGTTCTTCCATCTTTCTATTACAATCAGTCACAGGAAGAGATCATCGATCATTATACATATTTAAATGATAATTCAGATCTTGATATCATGGTTTACAATAATCCAAATGTAACATCAGGAATCACAAGAGAAACAATGAAAGAATTATATAAACTGCCACATGTAAAGATTGTAAAAGATGCATCTATGGTCATTGATGTTATGACAGATTTCATCTTTGAAGCAGAGCAGGCAGAAGAAGAGAAAAATGTATTGTGTGGATGTGATTACTTACTGTACCAGGCATATGCAACAGGAGCAATTGGATGGATCAGTATGACAGCAAACATTCTTCCAAAATTATCTGCTGACTTCCACAATGCAATGATCGTGGAAAAAGATTATCAGAAAGGTCTGGAAATCTACAAAAAACTGTATCCGGTTGTAAATATGACAGAAAGATATCCAGCACCAACACAGGCTGTAAAACATATCTTATCTGAAGTTATAGGGTTCGATGAAGGAATCTGCCGCCGTCCAAGAAGAGAGATCAGTGATGAAGACAAGAAACTGGTAGTTGAATGGAGTCAGATCAAAGAACTCGCAAAAACAAATAAAATGTAAAAAAGGTCAGTAAAAAAAGATTACGAATAGATTATACGATATACAAGGAGGGTTCTTGTGAGAAAGACAGATTATTTGATTATAGGTGCCGGAATTGTTGGATGTAGTGCTGCATATCTGCTGACGAAAGATGGAAAGAAAGTAACGATCGTGGATAAAAGTTATCCATGTAACGAAGCTTCTGGAGTTAATGCTGGAGGAATGGAACTCCTCCAGCAGCCTCCAAAATCTCTGCCAATGCATGTACTGGCAGCACAGTTATGGGATATGTTCCAAAATGAAGATGGAATTGATTGTGGATATCATCGAACAGGCGGACTTTATTGTGTATTAAGAGAAGAAGATTTAAAAATGTTAGATGAACAGGAAGAACGTTTTAACAAACTAGGACTTCCGATCGAACGATTAAATAAAGAACAGGTCAAAGAGAAGATACCATATATTTGTGACAATGTGATCGCAGCAAACTTTAGTCCAATGTCAGGATATTCCAATCCATTGAAGGCTGGAGTTGCAATTCTTATGAAAGCGAAAGAGCTTGGATGTGAATTTTATGACCATCAGTTTATCAAAGAAATTCATGAATCCAAAGAGAATGGATATCTGGCATATGCAGAAGATGGACAGGTATATCAGGCAAAGAAGATTTTGATCACAGGAGGAATCCGGTCTCCATGGCTGTTGGATCAGATGGGTGTTCATATTGAATTAGAAGAAAAACATAACATGATCACAGTGACAGAGAAAGCACCTCATTTTATAGACTATACGATCACAACACCGACGATGACGATGAAGCAAACAGCAGAAGGTTCTGTTTTGATCGGTGGTGGACGTGAAGGATATGGAGATCTGAACAAAGATGATAAGAAAAAAGACGTTTCCATTAATGGTCTGTGTTTTAATGTAAGAGAAGCGCAAAATATCATTCCTTCCGTGAAGAAGTTAAACATTCTGCGCAGTTGGTCAGGATTTGAAGGATTTACGCCAGAAAGACTTCCTTATATCGGGGAAGTAGAAAAATATCCAGGTGTATACTATGCAGTCACAGGTTTCTGTGGATACTGCATTGGACCAGGAGCTGCTGCAGAAGCGATCAAATGTATGAATGGTGAAGAATATTTTAATGTAAAAGAAGTGTAGATCGGTAAGGAGGGAACGATATGTCCAGAATAGAAAACCATATTATTTTGGGAGATCTTGAAGAAAAGAAGATGGTTACGATCATTGTCGATGGAAAAGAAATCCCTGCAGTGGAAGGAGAACCAATCCTTTCAGCACTCCTTGCGGAGGGTATTAAAGTATCAAATATCAGCCAGAAACATCATGAACCACGAGGATATTTTTGTGGAATTGGGCGTTGCACAAACTGTGTTATGACAGTCAATGGTGATCCAAACGTACGTACATGTGTAACACCAGTGGAAGCTGGTATGGTAGTAGAAACTCAGGATGGTCTTGGAAAATGGGAGGAAGCGTAGATGAAGAAAGATATTGAAATTCTCGTGATCGGCGCAGGTCCTGCAGGGCTTTCCGCAGCAATTGAAGCTGCAAAATGTGGTGCCGAAGTACTAGTAGTTGATGAAAATAATAAGCCTGGCGGGCAGTTATTTAAACAGATTCATAAATTCTTTGGTTCAAGAAGACATAAAGCAGGAACCAGAGGTGTCGATATTGGAACACAGCTGTTAGAAGAAGTGGAGAAACTTGGAGTGACAGTTATGTTAAATACGGTTGCCTATGGATTTTATCCAAATGGAGAAGGGGTTGCTCTTGCTGTAAACGGAGAAGAAGGAATGATCGTTCATCCAAAGAAAGTCATTATGGCGACAGGAGCAAGTGAAAACCCATTGGCATTTCCAGGATGGACATTACCAGGAGTTGTAGGAGCTGGTGCCATCCAGACGATGATCAATGTACATCGAGTATCTGTAGGACAAAGAGTTTTAATGATCGGATCAGGAAATGTAGGACTGATCGTAACATATCAGTTATTACAGGCAGGAATCGATGTAGCAGGAATTGTCGAAGCTGCACCACAGCTTGGTGGTTATGGTGTCCATGCAGGAAAAGTAAGAAGAGCAGGAGTTCCTTTATATGTAGGACATACAGTTTTGGAAGCAGTACCAAATGAAGATATGTCAGGAGTCAAAGGAGCGATCGTTGCGGAAGTTGATAATAAATTTCAGCCAATTCCAGGAACAGAACAATTCATTGAATGTGACGTGATCGGAATTGCAGTCGGATTGACACCAGATATTGGATTACCATCCATGGCAGATGTCACATTTGTGAATGCCGGAAGATTAGGTGCACAGGTTCCAATGCATGATCGAAATATGGAAACAACAAAAGAGGGAATCTATGTTGCAGGAGACTCTTCTGGAGTGGAAGAAGCATCCTCAGCGATCGAAGAAGGAAAACTTGCAGGAATCGCAGCAGCCGAAGCACTTGGAAAGCTCAGCAAAGAAGAAGCAGCGAAAGCCAAAGAAAATGTTTGGAATTCATTAGATCAGCTTAGAACAGGACCTTTTGGACAGGGTCGTCATGATGCGAAGGAACAGATCATAGAGCAGATGGAAGAATGGAAGGTGAAGAACAGTGCTTGCTAAAGATGGATTTTTAGATTTAGAAGAAGTTATGGACATTCCTGGATTTCCTGGAATTGAAGTATTAAATAACAAAAAATGTGTAGTTATCGAGTGTAAACAGAATATTCCATGTAATCCATGTGAAAGTGCCTGTCCACATCATGCGATTTCCATTGGAAATCCGATTACAAATCTTCCAGTTGTGGATCCGGAAAAATGTATTGGATGTGGATTGTGTGTGGCACAGTGTCCGGGACAGGCATGTTTTCTTGTGGATATGTCACATGAAGAATATGATACAGTAACACTTCCATATGAATATTATCCGCTTCCAGAGAAAGATCAGGAAGTTTATGGACTTTCAAGAGATGGAAAATATGTGATCAAAGCAGTTGTTGTAAGAGTTGTTTTGACAAAGAAAAATGACAGAACTGCGGTAATTGAAGTAAAAGTTCCAAAAGGATATGGAATGAAGGTTCGCAATATTTCTGTAGATGGAAAGAGAATTGCGGATGAAGAAGAAAATAAAGCAGTGGATCAGGCAGCAATTGATGCCATTGACAACGACGAGATGTATGTATGCCGTTGCGAAGAAATCACAAAAGCGGAAGTAATTGAAGCAGTTAGAAATGGTGCAACCAGTGTTAATGAAGTGAAACGACTGTTAAGAACTGGTATGGGAATGTGTCAGGGACGCAACTGTGCAAAAACCATTGAGCGTATCATTGCAGCAGAATTAAAAGTAGCACCAAGTGAAGTTCCACAGGCAACAAAACGAGGACCGGTAAGACCGATCAAACTGACAGGATATACATCTCTTGATATCGAGGCACAAGAAGAGATGTTTGAACATGACTGGTAATTGACTAGATAATATAAACAGGAAAATCAAGTGGAAGCATTAGCTTCCACTTGGTATAATAGAGCTAAGGAGAGATTATGTTTATGTCTACATAGAATAAGGCAAGGAAGGAGCATAATGGGCGAGTTTTTTATCAAGCTGGATACGATTGTTTGGTCAAATCCAATCATATTTTTAATTTTAGGTTCGGCAGTATTTTTTACGATCATTTTAAAAGGAGTTCAGGTTCGAAATATCAAGCATCAGATTCAGTTATTATTCGGAGCAAATGATTCAGATGCAGGAATTTCACCATTTGCAACATTTTGTACGGTTATCGGATATCGTGTTGGTACGGCAAATGTTGCCGGAGTTGCGGTAGCAATCTTAAGCGGTGGACCGGGAGCAGTTTTCTGGATGTTGGTAACATCCATTCTTGATACGGCGATTTCTTATGCAGAATGTTCTCTTGGTCAGTGTTATAAGATCAAACAGGATGGAGAATATCGAGGTGGAGCATATTATTATATAGAAAGAGGATTAGGAATCAAACCGCTTGCGGTCGTATATGCATTGTTAACATTTATCTGTGTCCCAATTCTTACAGTAGCACCTCATGCGTTTTCAATTACAAGTGGCTTTAAAAATAGTATTGGAGTATCACAGTATATTACAGGAGCGATCATTGCAGTTTTATTATTCTTTGTAATTTCTGGAGGAATTAAGCGTATTGCAAAGACGGCAGAATTGATCGTACCATTTATGACGATTGGATTTATCTTAATGACCGTCATTGTAATGATCCTAAGGATCAAGGAAATACCAGAAGCTTTTAGCTTGATCATAAGATGTGCTTTTGGACAACATGCAATGTTTGGAGGCTTATTAGGTAGTGCTGTTTTATGGGGAGTAAAACGATCTGTAAATTCCTCAGGAGCAGGTATGGGAGAAGCCGTTCCAGCAGCATCTGCAACTGAGTGTTCTCATCCGGGTGTACAGGGACTGATCAATTCATTATCTGTATATATTGATCTTTTTGTATGTATTTGTACAGCATTAATGATCATCTTAACGGATTGTTTTAATGTTCTGGATCAGACAGGAGCAAGTCTTTATATAGGAAAAGGTTCAGCAAATGTGGCAAGTGGATCAGCTGAAGTTGGAATTGCCTGGACACAGGAAGCATTAAATTCTATTTTTCCTGGAAATTTTGGAGGTATCTTATTAGCTTTCTTCTTATTTTTCTTTGCATTTACAACATTACTAAATTATTACTATCAAGGAGAAACAGCAATTGCTTATATGTTATATAAACAATCTTCAAAAACAAGGAAAATAGCAATCTGGGGATTAAGAATTGCAATGCCATTGATCTTTTATTACTTTGCGATTCAATCTGCAGCAACCAGTTTTGCATCGGGAGAAGTAGGTGTTGGATTGATGGTATGGTTTAATGTGATCGTATTATTGATCATGTCACCAACGATCAAGAAGATTTTCGACGATTATATGACACAAAGAAAAGCAGGAATTGAAAAACCTGTCTTTAATCCTCAGAAATTAGGTATTAAAAATGCAGATCTCTGGATGGAGATCAATGCGGACAAGATTGCTAAGGAGGGAGATAATGAAGTACATACTGGGAATTGACATCGGAACAACAGCGATTAAAGCAGCAGTCATCGGAGAAGATGGTGAGATTTATGGCACAAAAACAAGCGAATATCCATTGACAACACTTCCAAGTGGCGAAGTGGAAGCAGATCTTTCTCTATATGAAGAGGCATTCAAACAATCCATCAAAGAATCTGTTAAAAATGCAAGAGTACCAGTAAAAGATATCAAATGTGTTGGATTTTCATCAACTGCGGAAACCTGCGTGTTTTTGGATGAAAATAATAAACCTCTATGTAAAGTAATTGCATGGATGGATACAAGGGCAACGAAGGAAGCAAAAGAATTAACAGAGCAGTTTGAGAAACAAGATATCATAAAGAAAGTTGGATTTGATGGAATATATGCGATCCATCCGGTAAGTAAGATTCTTGCAGTGAAACATAAAACACCAGAAATCTTTGAAAAGACAAGAATGTTTGCACAGATTAAGGATTACTTTATCTTTAAACTGACAGGAACATACTATACAGATCATTCAACAGCAAGTGATCATGGATTTTTTGATATTACAAATCGCTGTTACTGGAAAGAAATGCTTGCATATACAGGAATCAAAGAAGAATATCTTCCAAAGTTAGAAGAACCAGGAACAGAACTGGGAACGATCAGCGAGAGTGCAGCAAAAGAATTTGGATTAGATCCACAGACAAAGATCAATGTGGGAGCATTTGATCAAGGATGTGGTGCAATCGGTGCAGGTAATATAAAATCAGGAATTGCATCAGAAAGTACAGGGTCAGCACTTGTAACTGTGGCAACGATCGATCAGTTAAATCCAGAGTCAAAAGGAGATGTTCCGACATTGTGTAGTGCGATCGCCGGGAAATACATGTATCAGCCATATTGCACAGGTTCGATCATTATGAAATGGTATCGAGATACATTTTGTGATGAAGAAAGAAGAATAGAGCAGGAAACAGGACTGAATGCATATACCCAGATGGATGAAATGGTAAAAGCAACACCACCAGGAGCAGATGGACTGATCATGCTTCCATATTTTCAAGGATCAGGAATTCCTGAATTAAATGAAAATGCGAAAGGTGTCTACTATGGAATCCATGCGGGACATAATAGAGGTCATTTTATAAGGGCAATCATGGAAGGACTTGCCATTGCGTTAAAAAGGATGTTAGAATGTGAGAAAAAATTAGGAGCAACCATGACAGAGATCCGTTCTCTTGGAGGTGGATCAAAGTCAAAAGCATGGTGTCAGATTAAAGCAGACATTCTGGGAATTCCAGTGAAAGTCATAGACAACAGCGAAAGTACTGCATGTATGGGATGTGCAATCTTAGCAGGAGTGGCAAATGGAATCTGGGATTCTGTAGAAGAAGCAGCTCATCAATTTGTAAAGGTAAAAGAAATATATGAACCAAACAAAGAAAATGAACAAATATACCAACAAGTTTACGAAAAATATGTGGAAATTACCAAGGTATTAAATCCAACTTTTTAACAATAACACTCATATAAAAATAATGATATTTATAGTATGAATTACTCCAATTAACAAAACACAAATAAATCCTAAGATTTGAATTCTGTCATATGTTTCCGATACCACAAAGGCATCAGATTCCTCTGACACTGATGATTTTCTCGTTCTTTAATCCCGATCGTATTGAAAAAGTCTTTCCATAGATCAATAAACGGATCGTCTGTCTGAATGGACAGCCGGTCCATTTCTTCTTTTGAAAGTGTTGTTAAATAATAATCTTGATCTGCAGGATGAACGACAGCGATGAAGCGTTTATCATCAATGATCATCCAGTTTTCAGAAGGCAGACGATCAGAAAAATGTGGTGCAACCAGAGTCAACACATTACTCTTTGGCTCAATATGACTTACCAACACATCCCCAGGCATATTCGCAAATCGGATAAATTCCACATGAAAATGAGCTTCATTCCCAACTTTACGTTTCAATTCAAACATCCGCATAACCACAGGTTCTTGAAGAAAATCCACAACATGAGCACCATAATGGAATCCAGCAACCATAAAACGATAAATCGTATCTAATTTATCCTCGGCATCAGACATTGCAGCTTCATAGATCATAAGATAAGCCTGATAAGAAATCTTACTCTTGATAGAACGAACGACACTGCCAGTTTTCTCTGGATCAGCATCCACATGCCGATAATCACAGAATAATTCCAGATTCCAAATCGGTTCTGTCTTCAATTTCACATTCGAATGTCCAAGTCTTGATGCCCAAGCTTCATAAACACAAGTCATCATCGCATCAAAATGATCTTCACAGGTAAAAATAGTCATGATATCCTCCAGAATATATAAAATGAATCAAAAATTACATCTGCCCAAACAAGGTTTTCGAAGAATCTTCTATAGTAACTTCTGACTGGAAATTAAAATCATCAAACAAAGAAAGCTGACGGTAAGTCTGTGGATGATCGATCTCCCAGTTTTGTTTTGCATCCTCACCGATCAGCTGTCTGGTAATAAAATCTTCCTCAATCGGTATCCGATACATCATCTTTCCACTACAAGTAATAAAATATTTCGCACGTTTTAACACAACGCCCATCTTTTTCAAATGTTCAAAATTAAGAGTACCATGTCTACGAGCCTTTACAATACGGAACGCAGACTTTGTACCAATCCCAGGAACACGAAGTAACACATCATAAGAAGCGCGGTTGATCTCAACCGGATAAATATCCAGATGGCGAAGTGCCCAGTCACACTTCGGATCAAGCATCGTATTAAAATTCGGCCGGTCCACAGAAAGCAATTCATCTGCTTTGAATCCATAGAAACGAAGCAGCCAGTCAGCCTGATACAGACGATGTTCACGAAGAAGCGGCGGTGCAGTTCCAAGAGCTGGCAGATTAGAGTCTTCATTTAACGGAACATAAGCCGAATAAAACACACGCTTTAAATCATACTGCTGATATAACTTCTGTGTTGTCGATAAAAGCTGCAGATCACTTTCCCCAGTCGCACCAATGATCATCTGTGTACTCTGACCAGCAGGAACAAAAGGAGTTGGTTTCCCATTGTTTTGTAGACGCAAAGTACTCTTAAGAGAAGGATCTGCAAGCGTCAACGGGGAAGAACCAGTCTGAATCCGCTGATAAGGATTTTCATGAAAGATCGTATGTTTCAAGTATTTGTTACTTCTAGAGCGTTCCATGGAAGCATCTTTCCCGATCATTAAACGATGATCTACAATCCCGTTTTGAATTTGACGGATTGGAGCAACGAGTTTCTTTGGATTCTTATGAGGTGCCAGTTTCTTAAGTCCATCAATCGTAGGAAGTTCTAAATTCACACTCATACGATCGACAAGATATCCCATGTTTGTGATCAACTCATCTGAAGCTCCAGGAATCGCTTTCACATGGATATATCCATTAAAATGATACTTTGTACGGAGCAGATAAATCGCCTGATACATCAATTCCATTGTATACGTTGGACTCTTCACAATCCCAGAGCTTAAAAATAGGCCCTCAATATAATTTCTTCGATAAAATTCCACAACAAGCGTACAGATCTCTTCTGGAGTAAACGTCGTACGAATTCTGTTATTACTTGCCCGGTTTAAACAATATTTACAATCATAGATGCATTCATTACTAAGTAAGATCTTAAGCAATGAAACACAACGTCCATCGGAAGAAAAACTATGACAGATTCCAGCAGCTTCTGTATTTCCAAGCATACCCTTCTTCCCACGACGAGAAGAACCGCTGGAAGTACAGGCAACATCGTATTTTGCTGCATCAGCTAATATTTTTAATTTCTCATTTAAAGATAAATCTGCGGTTTGGATTTCCATATCAGGTGGCTCCTTTCGAATATATGTTCTAGTTTAACATAAATAAACGTAATTTACAAATTGTATTTTGATCTGATCATCACATATATTTGAAAAAAACCACCACATTAGTGACCATTAAGATCATAAATGTGATGGCTTTTTTCTAGCCAAGAATCTTCTTATTCGATACAGTTGCATCCTGATAAGAATATGACTTGGTTGTCAGAGATTCTAAAATCTGCTCAGGATGAACAATGGCATCTTCTAAAGATGTGACATAAAGCTTTTTATTACCGAAGCGGGAAGCTTCTTCAATCGCAACATCAGCAGCAATCACAATATAATCAGCTTTATCGATCTGTTCAGGGGAAAACTGATTTTGAATTCCCATAGCTCCCTGTGTTTCCACAGAAAGGTCAACGCCAAGTTTCTTACCTGCCTGTTCTAGTTTCTCTGCCGCAACATAGGTTTGAACCATTCCAGTCGGGCATTTTGTTACACACAAAATTTTCATGAAATCCTCCAATCGTATGTTACTCCTTCTTGATAGTCAGTATAGCATGAGATAGTAGAAAAGGAAAAGCAGAATGATAGAAAAAATAGTTTTTGTTAAAAGTGCATAGAAATAAAGTGAAAATATTGTTAATATCGACCATAAACAACAACTTGTAAAGAGGACCGTACAAGTTTTAAAATAAGAACCATAAGGAAGGAGGATGTCAAACATGGGAAAGAACAAAGGAGAAATGAAATATCACACATTAAAGGAATTACTGAAGAATGATATTTTATCTGGTGTCTATCAACCGGGAGATAAGATGCCGTCAGAGAATCAACTAGTACAGGAATATGATCTTAGCCGCCATACCGTACGTAAGGCGCTGTCAATTCTGGAAGAAGAAGGTTATATCATTGCAGTTCATGGAAAGGGAACGTTTTGTACAGAACGGGCACTTCATAAAAAGGAATCAAAGAACATTGCAGTGGTTACAACCTATATTTCTGATTATATATTCCCTAGATTGATCCAGGGGATCAACAGTGTCCTTTCCAAAGATGGATACAGTATTATTTTTAAGACAACAGAAAATAGCAGACGAGGAGAGACAGCATGTCTTGAAGATATTCTTACAAAAGATATTGATGGCTTGATCATTGAGCCAAGTAAAAGTGAGATTGTATGCAGACATCCAAAACTTTATGAGAATCTTGATAAATATGAAATTCCCTACATTTTTATTCACGGAGTCTATGAGGAGATGAAAGACAAACCACACATTCTTATGGACGACTGTAAAGGAGGTTATCTGCTTACAAAATATCTGATCGATATGGGACATCAACATATCGTAGGAGTTTTTAAAGCAGATGATCACCAAGGAAGAGAACGACATAAAGGTTATGTGATGGCACTTCAGGAAGCAGGATATCAATATGATCCAGATATGGTTGTCTGGTTTCATACAGAAGATCGTCAGTTGAAACCAGTAACATCGGTTGTTCAGATGATAAAGGATCAAAGAAAGATGGATGCAGTTGTCTGTTACAATGACCAGATCGCATTTTCAATCATTGGAGGATTGCATCAGATCGGTGTTTCAATTCCAGAAGACTTGTCGATCACAGGATATGATAATTCAATGCTTGCACATCAGCATCCACTTTCTTTAACGACTATTGCTCATCCACAGGAAAAACTTGGCGAGATGGCAGGACAGTTGTTACTAGAAAAGATACAAGGTGGATCAGATAAAGACATGAAAACAGAGTATTTGATCGAACCGAAATTGGTGATCGGAAACTCATGTAAAAATAGGAATCAAGAATAGATATAAAACTGGGAGGCAAAAAATGGAACTTAAAAAAAATTACAAATTTTGGTTTGCAACAGGATCACAGGATTTATATGGAGATGAATGTTTAAGCCATGTGGCAAAACATGCACAGATCATTGTGCAGAATTTCAATGAAAGTGGCATCTTACCATTTGAAGTTGTATGGAAACCGACATTAATTGATAGTACTTCGATCAGAAGAACATTTGAAGAAGCAAATGCAGATGAAGAATGTGCCGGTGTCATCACATGGATGCACACATTCTCCCCAGCAAAATCATGGATCGCAGGATTACAGGCATTTAAGAAACCATTATTACATCTTCACACACAGTTTAATGAAGAAATCCCATATGACACGATTGATATGGATTTTATGAATGAAAACCAGTCAGCACATGGTGACAGGGAATTTGGACATATCGTAACAAGAATGGGAATCCCAAGAGAAGTTGTTGTTGGATATTATGAATCAAAAGAAGTGAAAGAAAAGATCGCATCTTGGATGAGAAGTGCAATCGGAATGGTGGAAAGTAAAAATATCCGTGTGGTAAGGATTGCGGATAATATGAGAAATGTTGCGGTTACAGAAGGTGATAAAGTCGAAGCACAGATTAAATTTGGATGGGAGATCGATGCATATCCAGTCAATGAAGTTGTAGATTATGTCAATGCAGTCAGCAAAGGTGATATTGATGCACTGACACAGTTATATTATGAAAAATACAATCTTTTATTAGAAGGCAGAGATCCGATCGAATTTAAGAAACATGTAGAGGTACAGGCAGGAATCGAGATCGGACTGGAAAAATTCTTAAAAGACCATGATTATCAGGCAGTTGTTACACACTTTGGCGATCTTGGTGGATTAAAACAGCTTCCAGGACTTGCGATTCAGAGATTAATGGAAAAAGGTTATGGATTTGGTGCAGAAGGTGACTGGAAGACAGCAGCAATGGTACGACTGATGAAAGTTATGACAGCAGGAAAGAAAGATGCCAAAGGAACATCATTTATGGAAGATTATACATACAATTTTGTTCCGGGAAAAGAGGGTATCTTAGAAGCTCATATGTTGGAAGTATGCCCAACGATCGCGGATGGTCCTGTTTCAATCAAAGTAAATCCATTATCTATGGGAGATCGTGAAGATCCTGCAAGACTTGTATTTACAGCAAAAGAAGGAGAAGGAATAGCCACTTCTTTGATCGATCTTGGACATCGTTTCCGTCTGATCATTAATAAAGTGGATTGTAAAAAGACAGAAAAACCAATGCCAGAGCTTCCAGTAGCAACGGCATTCTGGACACCAAAACCAGATCTTTATAAAGGAGCAGAGGCATGGATCTTAGCTGGTGGAGCACATCATACAGCATTTTCTTATGATCTTAGTGTAGATCAGATGGTTGCATGGGCAGAGGCTATGGGAATTGAGAGTGTTGTCATTGATGAGAATACAGATATCAGAATATTAAAGAATGAATTAAGATGGAATGAAGTAGTTTATCGTTAGAAAATGGAGGTAGTATCATGGAAACAAAGCAAATGATCGCAGATGGAAAAACAGCATTGGGAATTGAATTTGGATCAACAAGGATCAAAGTTGTACTGATCGACAAAGATCATCATCCGATCGCATCCGGAAGCCATGACTGGGAAAATCGTCTGGAGAATAATATATGGACTTATACATTAGAAGACATCTGGAGTGGACTACAAGACAGTTACCAAAACTTGGTAAACGACGTGAAAGAAAAATATGATATTACACTAACTAAGGTTGGAAGTATCGGATTTAGTGCGATGATGCATGGATATATGGCATTTGATAAAGATGGAGAATTGTTAGTGCCATTCCGAACATGGAGAAATACAATGACAGAAGAAGCTTCTGAGAAATTAACGGAAGCATTTTCTTATCACATTCCTCAAAGATGGAGTATCGCACATCTGTATCAGGCAATTTTAAAAGAAGAAGAACATGTAAAAGATATTGATTATCTGACAACACTGGCAGGATATGTCCATTGGAAATTAACAGGTGAAAAGGTGCTCGGTGTTGGAGAAGCGTCTGGAATGTTCCCAATCGATATTGAAACAAAAGATTATAACCAGACGATGATCAAGACATTTGACACCCTGATCAAAGATAAAAAATTTGGATGGAAATTAGAAAATATCTTACCAAAAGTTTTAATAGCTGGAGATAAAGCGGGTATCTTAAGCGAAGAAGGAGCAAAATTATTAGATCCATCTGGTAATCTGGAAGCTGGAATTCCTTTATGTCCTCCAGAAGGAGATGCAGGAACTGGAATGGTTGCGACAAACAGCGTGACAAGAAAAACAGGAAATGTATCTGCAGGAACAAGTGTTTTTGCAATGATCGTTTTAGAGAAAGAATTAAAGAAAGTTTATGATGAAATCGATCTTGTCACAACGCCATCAGGTGATCTTGTGGGTATGGTACATTGTAATAACTGTACATCAGATCTGAATGCATGGGTCAACTTATTTAAAGAATTTGCACAGAACTTTGGTGTGGAAAATGTAGATATGGATCAGCTTTATGGAACTCTTTACAATAAAGCATTAGAAGGTGACAAGGATTGTGGTGGATTACTTGCATACAACTATTTCTCAGGAGAACATATCACAGGATTTGAAGAAGGAAGGCCATTATTTGTAAGAAAACCAGATAGTAATTTTAATCTTGCAAACTTTATGAGAGTTCATCTATACACAGCACTTGGAGCTTTGAAGACGGGGCTTGATATCTTGATGAAAGAAGAAGATGTCAAAGTTGATAAAATGCTGGGACATGGTGGATTATTCAAAACAGAAGGTGTTGGACAAAAGATCATGGCAGCAGCTGTGAATGCACCAGTATCAGTTATGAAAACAGCTGGAGAAGGTGGTGCATGGGGAATGGCGATCCTTGCAGCCTATATGCTGGATAAAGCAGAAGATGAGACGCTTGATACCTATCTTTCTGACAAAGTATTTGCAGGGGAAGAAGGTACAACGATCGCTCCAGATGAAAAAGATGTGGAAGGCTTTGATGAATTTATCAAACAATATCAAAAAGGTCTTGTACTTGAACGAGTTGCAATTGATGTCATGTAAAAAGGAGACGAAAGATGTTAGAGCAATTAAAAAAAGAAGTCTATGAAGCAAATATGGAACTTCCTAAAAGAGGTCTGATCACATATACATGGGGAAATGTCAGTGGAATTGATAGAGAAAGTGGTTTATTTGTTATTAAACCAAGTGGTGTGGATTATGATAAACTTTCTCCAGAAGATATGGTTGTCATGGATCTTGATGGAAACAGAGTGGAAGGAGATTTAAATCCATCTTCTGATACACCAACGCATATTGAATTATATAAAGCATTCAAAGATTTAGGAGGAATTGTACATACACATTCCCCATGGGCAACATCATGGGCACAGGCGGGGAGAAGTATTCCATGCTATGGAACAACACATGCAGATTACTTCTATGGAGAAATTCCATGTGCAAGAAGCCTCACAAAAGAAGAAATTGAAGAAGCCTATGAGAAGAATACAGGATTGGTGATCATTGAGACATTTAAAGATAAGAATCCAGTTTATGTTCCAGGAGTGCTTTGTACAAATCATGGACCATTTACATGGGGAGCTGATGCAGCCGAGGCAGTTCATAATGCCGTTGTCTTAGAAGAAGTCGCAAAGATGGCATACCGTTGCGAGCATTTAAATCCAGAAGCAAAGCCAGCACCACAATATCTGCAGGATAAACATTTCTTCAGAAAACATGGGGCAAATGCTTACTATGGCCAAGGCAAATAATGAAAATGGATCAATAAAGATATCAGATAAAATTTAAAAGAAAGTGTTGTAAAATGATGAAAGTAAAAATGATCGAAAAAAGACAAAATGGAGTCTGCTTATTTGAATTACAAAATGATGAGATAAAAGTGATCACGAGTAACCTTGGTTGTCATATTTTATCTGTGTTCACAAAAGACAGAGATGGAAATTATGGAGATGTCGTTCTTGGATATCAAGATGTGGAAGATTGTCATAAAGATGATAAATTTTTAGGATGTATCATCGGACGTGTTGCAAACAGAATTGCAAATGGAGAGTTTCAGTTGAATGGAAAGACCTATAAACTTGCAGTAAATTCCGGACCGAATACGCTTCATGGAGGTATAAATGGATTTAATCAGAAGATTTTTAACTATGAGATTTTAGAAGATGGAATCCGTTTTATCTATCTTTCTCCAGATATGGAAGAAGGATTTCCAGGAAGTCTTTATTTAAAGATAGTATATCGTCTATCTGGAAATGAATTAAAGATGGAATATGAAGCAATGTCAGATCAAGACACACTGATCAATATAGCCAATCATTCCTATTTTAATCTTTCAGCAAAAGACAGTAAGATCTATGATCATCAATTGATGATCAAATCAGATCAGATTGCATGTGCAGATGAGAATGGCCTTCCAACAGGTGAGTTTTTGGATGTAGAGAATACACCATTTGATTTTAAAAGTTTTCATGAGATTGGAGAACGGATTCATGATGATGATGAACAGTTGAAATTTGTTGGAGGCTATGATCATTGTTTTATGTTAAAGGATGAGAAAGATCAGGCAGTCTTATATGATAAAGAAAGTGGACGAAAATTAACGATCACAACAACACTTCCATGCATGCAGTTATATGCAGGAAACTTCCTGGCAGGAGGAAGTGATGGTAAATTTGGAAAACCATATGAGAACAGAGATGGTGTTGCATTAGAACCACAATTCTTGCCTAATTCTATGAATATAGAGAAAAAGCCAAGAGTTATCTTAAGAAAAGACGAAGAGTATGAAGCAGTGACAACATACCGATTTGAAACAGAATAATATAGATTGAAATTAAAAAATAAGAATCATATCCATACAATATCCCCTTCCCCTTTTTATTTGTATGGATATATTCTTGTTTATTTCTGGAATATAATTCTATAAGAGAGTATAATAATATTTTAGAAAAGAGGAAGGTAATATGATCAAAGTATTTTTAGTAGAAGATGAAAAGATCATTCGTAAGAGTATAAAGAATAACGTAAAATGGGAAGAAAATGGTTTTGAATTTGCGGGAGAAGCACCAGATGGTGAGATGGCTCTTCCAATGATCGAAAAACTACATCCAGATATCGTGATCACAGATATCAAGATGCCATTTATGGATGGACTTGAATTAAGTGATATCTTAAAGAAAAAAATGCCCAAAATACAGATCATCATACTTTCTGGATATGGGGAGTTTGACTATGCAAAAGAAGCGATCAAGATCGGTGTAACAGATTATCTGACCAAACCAGTAACTGGTGAGCAGTTATTAGAAGCACTAAATAAAGTAAAACAAAAGCTTGATAAGAAAAAAAGACAGGAAGAAGATATAAAAAAAATACAAAAAAATATAAAAACACAAATGAAAAATATGAGATATCAATTTTTCGGGAATCTGATTCGTGGAAAGATATCTGTATCTAAATTAATGGAACAAGGGAATGAACTTGGAATAGATCTTATGGCACCGGCATACAATTTTATGTTATTTAAAATATTTTCAAAGAATGAGAATGATACAGAGGCAGTATATGATCTTCGTACCAAAGAAGATGCGATCGTAGAAGAAGTAAGTAGCCAGTTTGAAAATATGATTGTTTTTCACCGTGTAACAGAGGGCTATATTTTAATGATCAAGGCACAGAATAAAGAGGAAACCATACAAGTGGCAAAAGATTATGTTGCATCATTGACAAAGCGTATGAAAAAAGAGAAAGAACTACAATGGTTTGCAGGGATTGGACGTGCAGTGGAACGATTACATAACCTTTCGGAATCTTACGATAGTGCAAGCAAGGCTTTTGCATACCAGTATCAGTCTTCTGGGAATGAAGCAGTGTTTTTTGATAAATTAGATAATGAAAAGATAGAAAGAGCAGAAGATCTGCAGCAAGTAGATTTTACCAAAGTAAATTCAGAATCGCTGGAAGAGTTTTTGAAAAATGGAAAAGAAGAAGCTGTACATTTATTTGTAGAGGATTATACCAAGACATTAGGAAAATCTAATATGGATTCCTTTATGTTTTGTCAGTATATGCTGATTAATATACAGGTAGGTGTTATGAAATTCGTTGAGAAAATGGGAGTTGAGAAAGCAAATATCGATCGCACGTTTAAGGATTACAAACAACAGATCGCTGCAGTTTCAACAGGAGAGAAAGCAGCGGAGTATATCGAAGAACTTATCAGACAAGCGATCAGAATGCGAAATGAAAGATTAGGGAAGAAACATTCTTCATTGATAACGGAGGCAAAAGAATTTATTGTGAAAAATTATCAAGAAGAAACATTATCGTTGAGTGATGTTGCAGATCAGGTTGGATTAAGCAGCAGTCATTTTAGTACAACGTTTAAACAAGAAACAGGGAAATCTTTTGTGGAATTTTTGACATCAGTCAGAATGGATAAAGCAAAAGAAATGCTTTGTTTTACAGATATGAAGGCATCACAGATCAGCTATGAAGTGGGATATAAGGATCCACATTACTTTAGCTACCTGTTTAAAAAAACGCAAGGATGTACTCCGAGTGAATATAGATCAAGGAGGATGTAATGAAAAAATATGTGAGAGAATTTATTGCTCGATTTCGGAAGTTCTCAATAGAAAAAAAACTAAAATGGTTAAGGATGGTCGTGATAATTCCTGCGTTAGTGGGGATTATCACGCTTCTTGTTATCATGATAAATTTTAATGAAAGCTATAATGAGGCGGTAAAAAACGTATCAGTAGCTAGCAAGTTTAATTTCTCATTTTCAGAAGATATGGATTATAAAATGTATCGTATTGTTATCGGTGCAGAGAGTTTTGATGCGATGAAACCATATGAGGAGATTAAGGAAGCGAAGGAGCTGGTAAAGGAACTGAATAAAAATGCTGTAACAGATGAAAGTAAATTAAGAACGAGACAGATAGGAAAACTGTTGGATAATCTGAAGATTTCCATTGAAGAAATTGAACATTCAGATCTAAAAAACGATTATATGGAAAATAATCAGAGATTAAGATTAAATGTGAATGTATTTACAGAGATCATTAAAGAAAAAGTATCCGAATACATTTACTATGAGATTGGGAATATGGAGAGTATGCGTGTAAAACTGGAAAAAGAAATCATGCATACGATCACGATCACATTGATCGCTGTATTGTTTTTGTCTCTGATAACATGGAAATTATCGAAATTGATTTCGCAAAGCATTAGTTATCCAGTCAGACAGTTATGTGAGATGACAAAGGAAGTGGCGCAGGGAAATTTTGATGTACATGGACCTCAAAATACAACAGAAGAGCTGCAGATCTTAACAAATAATTTCGAACATATGGCACAAAAGGTAGAGAGATTGATCGAAGATGTAAAAGTAGAACAACAAAATCTTCGAAAAAAAGAGCTGCAGTTACTACAAGAGCAGATTAATCCACATTTCCTTTATAATACATTGGATACGATCATGTGGCTTGCCATTGATCATCAGGATGACAAAGTGGTAGAAATGGTAGCTGCCTTGTCTGGCTTTTTCCGTACAAGTTTAAGTCACGGAGAAGATAAGATAACGATCAGGGAAGAATTAGAGCATGTTGAAAATTATTTAAAGATACAACAATTAAGATACGGGGATATTATGGAATATTCTATTGATGTCCCAGATGAGATCAAGAAAAATGATATTGTAAAGATCACTTTACAGCCATTAGTAGAAAATGCATTATATCATGGATTGAAAAAACAAAGAGAAAAAGGAATGATAAAGATTTCCAGTGTAGATGATGAAAATAATATATTCCTGATTGTTGAAGATAATGGAGTTGGTATGCAGCCTGAGCAGGTAGTTCAGATCAATAAAGAAATGTATGAAGATATATGGGTAAACAGGACAACAGGGTTTGGAATTGCAAATGTAAATCGGCGGATTAAATTATATTATGGAGAAGAATATGGGTTGATCCTTGAAAGTGAACCAGATATTGGAACTAAGGTGATCGTAGTTGTACCGAAGACTAGACAAGCAGAGAAAAAATAATCAAAAATCAAAAAAATTCAAACCATTATCAAAAAAAATCAAACTTTAAACAGACAAGATAAAAATTTCATAAAATAATCCACCGAATGCAAAAGAAATTGCATTGAAAGAAATACAATTTTAAGTAAAATATAACTTGTAATTAAGGAAAACGAAAAAATCAAAAAAGAAAAAGGAGGAAATCATAATGAGAAGAAGTATTAAGAAGGTGGCTGCAGGTTTACTTGCAACAATGATGATCGGAACAATGCTTACTGGTTGTGGTGGAGGAAACAAGAAAGACAGTGGTTCTTCAAAGAAGGAAGCTTCAGAGATCAACATCGGATTTTCACAGGTTGGAGCTGAGAGTGATTGGCGTGTAGCGAATACAAAGTCTATGAAATCTGAATTAACAGCAAAGAACGGATTTAAATTATCATTTGCAGATGCTCAGCAGAAACAGGAAAATCAGACAAAAGCGGTCAGAGAATTTATCACACAGGGTGTTGATGTGATCGCAATCGCACCTGTAACAGAAACAGGTTGGGAAACAGTTTTAAAAGAAGCAAAGAAAGCTGACATTCCAGTTATCACAGTTGACCGTCAGATCAAAACTTCTGATGATTCACTGATCACAGCATGGGTTGGATCAGACTTCAAAAAAGAAGGTGTGAAAGCGGCTGAATGGTTAATTAAAGAAAAGGGAAAAGAAAAAGGTGACGTAAACATCGCTGTATTACAGGGAACGATTGGTTCTTCTGCAGAAATCGGACGTACAAAAGGATTTAAAGAAGGAATCAAAGATCAGAAAAACTTCAAGATCATTGCTTCTCAGACAGGAGAATTTACACAGGCAAAAGGTCAGGAAGTTATGGAATCTTTCTTAAAACAGAACAAAGACATTGATGTTGTAGTAGCACAGAATGATAACATGGCATTCGGAGCAATCGATGCATTAAAAGCAGCAGGAAAAACACCTGGTAAAGACGTAACGATCATTTCTTTCGATGCGATCAAAGCAGCATTAAAGAAAGTTCAGTCTGGAGAGATCAATGCTGAATTTGAATGTAACCCACTTCATGGACCTCGTGTAGCTGAATTAGCTAAGAAGATCATGAAAGGTGAAAAAGTAGATAAGATCCAGTATGTAGATGAGCAGGTATTTACAAAAGATAATACTACAAAAGAAGTTATTAACAAACGTGCATATTAATAAACATTGTTGAAAATCCCCTTAAGTACACACATGTAACTATTAACAATCATACTACAAATAAAGATTGCAGGCTCTGGGTCAGAACAATCTGACTTATCCTGTAATTTTTATACCAAAAATCAGGGCATTTTCATTAAAATCGGCTCAAAAATCATGAAAAGAAAGGAGAATTGTCATGAGTGATGAAAAGAAGACAGTTCTATCCATGCGACATATTAATAAAACATTCCCGGGAGTGAAAGCACTGTCCGATGCACAGCTTACATTGAGAGAAGGAGAGATTCATGCCTTAATGGGAGAAAATGGTGCAGGAAAATCTACACTGATCAAAGTTCTTACAGGAGTTGAGGAATTTGAGACAGGTGAGATCATCATGGATGGAAAAAGTATTATTAACACATCCCCTCAAGAAGCGGGAAACAATGGAATCAGCACCGTTTATCAGGAAGTAAACCTGTGTCCGAATCTAACGGTAGCAGAAAATATCTTTATCGGAAGAGAACCAATGAAAATGGGGAGGATCGACTGGAAGACGATGAATACACAGGCACAGAAGATCCTTGATAATCTGGAATTAGAAATTGATGCCACACAGGAATTGGAAAACTATTCCGTAGCGATTCAGCAGATGGTGGCGATCGCAAGAGCAGTTGACATTCAGTCAAAAGTATTGATCCTTGATGAACCAACATCAAGTCTTGATGAAGGAGAAGTTGAGAAATTATTTAAGGTTATGAATATGCTAAAGAAACGCGGAACAGCGATCGTATTCGTAACACACTTTTTGGAACAGGTCTATGCAGTCTGTGACAGGATCACAGTACTTAGGAATGGACATTTTGTAGGCGAATATAAGACAGAAGAGCTTCCAAGATTTAAATTAGTTGCAACAATGATGGGAAAAGAATTTGATGATCTGGCAGATATCAAAGGAAGTGGAACATCATCAAAGAAACAAAGCGACGAAGTTGTGATCGAAGCAAAAGGTCTTTATCATAAAGGAACGATCAAACCATTTGACATTAAGATCCATAAAGGAGAAGTTGTTGGATTATCTGGATTATTAGGATCTGGACGTTCTGAACTTGTAAGAGCGATTTATGGAGCAGATAAACCAGATGGAGGAGAATTATATGTCAAAGGAGAAAAATTAGATGTCAAAGCACCAATTGATGCAATGCATAAAGGAATGGCATATTGTCCGGAAGATCGTAAAGTAGAAGGAATCATTGCAGATCTTTCTGTAAGAGAAAACATGATTTTGGCACTTCAGGCAAAACGAGGAATGTTCAAACTGATGAGCAGAAAAGAACAGGAAGAGTTGACAGATAAGTATATTAAGATGCTGCAGGTTAAGACAGCAAGCAGAGAAACACCGATCAAATCATTAAGTGGTGGTAATCAGCAGAAAGTAATCCTCGGAAGATGGCTGATGACAGAACCAGATTTCCTGATCCTTGATGAACCAACCAGAGGTATTGATGTTGGAACAAAGACAGAGATTCAGAAATTAGTCGTAAAACTTGCAAATGAAGGAATGTCTGTTGTATTTATTTCATCCGAAGTAGAAGAAATGCTTCGTACCGTGACTCACATGGGAATCTTACGAGATGGTGAGAAAGTCGGAGAATTGGAAGAGAGTGAATTATCACAGGAAAATGTAATGAAAGCAATTGCAGGAGGTGACAAATAATTATGGATAAATTAAAAAAGATGACATCATATCGCCTCTTCTGGCCAATTGTATGTCTGGCACTTGTATTATTATTTAACCTTATAAAATCCCCATCATTTTTTGAAATCTCAATTAAAAATGGTGTGTTATATGGATATCTGGTCGATATTTTCAACCGATCCAGTGAATTGATCATCTTAGCAGTTGGTATGACACTTTGTGTAGCATCCAGTGCAGGAACTGATATCTCTGTCGGAGCGATCATGGCATTATCAGGAGCTGTATCTGTTTATCTTCTTGGAAGTGGAGAAACATATGCAATTCCTTGGATCGCAGCAATCCTGATCGGGCTTGTGGTATCTGTATTATGTGGTATGTGGAACGGATTCTTAGTTGCGAATATGAAGATCCAGCCAATGGTAGCAACCTTGATCTTATTTACCGCAGGACGAGGAATGGCACAGTTGATCACAGGTGGAAATAACTTATATGTCAAAGTGGACAGCTTTAAGTATTTAGGAGGATTTCTGCCACATATTCCAGTTCCAACACCGATTCTGGTAGCGATCATTGTAGTCATTTTAGCAACATTATTCTTAAATAAGACAGCAACAAAATTGTATATTGAAAGTGTAGGTATCAACCCAAGAGCCAGTCGTTTGTTTGGACTGAATTCTACAAAGATCATCTTTATCACATATGCAGCCTGCGGACTTTGTGCAGGAATCGCAGGAATGATCGCAACATCAAGAATCACATCCATTGATGCAAATAACGTAGGAAACTTGATGGAATTAGATGCGATCTTAGCAGTAGCACTTGGAGGCAACTCTCTTGCAGGTGGTAAATTCTCAGTCGCAGGAAGTGTTATTGGAGCGATCACGATCCAGGCATTATCTACAACATTATATGCAATGAAAGTAACTGGAGATCAGCTTCCACTTTATAAAGCGATCGTGGTTATCATAATCGTGACATTACAGTCTCCAGAATTTAAGAAATACTTAAATCGTATTAAAGCAAAACGTGCAGCAAAAACTGCTGGAGAGAAGGTGGCATAATGGCAATGGTAGAGAAAATTAAAAATAAACTTAGAGGAAATGGATTTTTGCTTGCAGTTACGATCGTATTATTCTTCGTACTCTATATTGCAGGTGCGATCCTTTACGGAGATCGAAACTTTACAAGCCCACAGGTGTTTTTAAACTTGTTCATTAGTAATGCTGGATTGATCATTGCAGCCGTTGGTATGACATTTGTACTGATCACAGGAGGAATCGATATTTCGATCGGTTCCGTCATCGGTGTTGTTTGTATGATGCTTGCATGGATGATGGAAGTGAAGCATATGAGCGCAGTCGTTGCAATTATTCTGGTATTAGCATTTGGTGTGATCTTCGGATTGGTTCAAGGATTTTTAGTAGCTTATTTAAAAATACAGCCATTCATCGTAACACTTGGAGGAATGTTCTTTGCCAGAGGTCTTACAGCATTGATCAGTTCCGATATGATCAGTATTGAAAATCCAACATTTTTAAGTCTTGCAAACTATCGAATTTATTTTGGATTTATTACATATTACAACAACCGAGGAGTTGCAATGCATCCTTATATCTACCTAAGTGTTGTCATTGCATTATTGGTTGTAGCGATTTCCTTTGTGATCCTTCGATACACAAAATTTGGACGTGCCGTATTTGCAGTAGGTGGAAATGAACAGTCTGCATTATTAATGGGATTAAATCCTAAAGTTACAAAATTAAAAGTTTATGTGTTAAATGGATTTTTAGCATCATTAGCTGGATTTGCTTTCTGCTTAAACTCTTGTGGTGGATTCGTAGAGCAGGCCAGAGGATTTGAGATGGATGCGATCGCAGCAGCAGTTATTGGTGGAACACTTTTAACAGGAGGTGTTGGAACTGTCATAGGATCACTATTTGGATCACTGATCAAGGGTATCATTGAAACGATCATTACATTCCAGGGAACATTATCATCTTGGTGGACAAGAATCGTAATCGCATTACTTCTTTGCTTCTTCGTAATCTTACAGAGTGTATTTAAATCAATTCGTGAGAAGCGTCTTGCACAAGGTAATGAAAAGTAGATAGTTATATTTGGTTGATGTATTAAAGGAGGAAAACAGTATGAATAATATGCCAAAAACAAAGATCGGGATCGTAGCAGTCAGTCGTGACTGCTTCCCAGAAAGTTTATCAGTTACAAGAAGAGAAGCATTGATAAAAGCATATAAAGAAAAATATGATCCTGAGGACATTTATGAATGTCCAGTCTGTATCGTGGAGAGTGAGATTCACATGGTACAGGCATTAGAAGATATTAAAAAAGCAGGATGTGATGCATTAGTTGTTTATCTTGGAAACTTTGGACCAGAAATCTCAGAAACACTTCTTGCAAAACACTTTGATGGACCAAAGATGTTTGTGGCAGCAGCTGAGGAAAGTGGTGATAACCTCTTAGATGGAAGAGGAGATGCATATTGTGGAATGTTAAATGCAAGTTATAATCTGAAATTAAGAAATATAAAAGCATATATTCCTGAATATCCAGTAGGAACAGCAGAAGAATGTGCAGATATGATCCATGAATTTTTGCCAATCGCAAGAACAGTAAAAGCATTAAGTGAATTGAAGATCATAAGTTTTGGACCAAGACCACTGAACTTCCTTGCATGTAATGCACCGATCAAACCATTATATGATCTTGGAATCGAAATTGAAGAAAACTCAGAATTAGATTTATTTGAAGCATTTAATCAGCATGAAGGGGATGAAAGAATTCCTGCGATCATAAAAGAAATGGAAGAAGAACTGGGTGCAGGAAATAAAAAACCAGAGATTCTTTCCAAGCTTGCACAGTATGAACTGACATTAAAAGACTGGATCAGGGATCATAAAGGTTACAGAAAATATGTAACAATTGCCGGAAAATGCTGGCCAGCATTCCAGACTCAGTTTGGATTTGTACCATGTTATGTAAACAGTCGTTTGGCAGCACAGGGAATTCCAGTATCCTGTGAAGTAGATATCTATGGTGCATTAAGCGAATTTATTGGAACGGTTGTAAGTCAGGATGCTGTGACATTATTAGATATCAACAACTCCGTACCAGCAGATATGTATAATGAAGAAATTAAAGATAACTATGACTATACACAAAAAGATACATTTATGGGATTCCATTGTGGAAACACAGCAAAATCTAAATTATCTTTCTGTGAGATGAAATATCAGAAGATCATGGCAAGAACATTACCGGAAGAAGTGACACAGGGAACATTAGAAGGTGATATCGCACCAGGAGATATTACATTCTTCCGTTTACAAAGTACAGCAGATACAAAATTAAGAGCGTACGTTGCACAAGGAGAAATCCTTCCAGTAGCAACAAGATCTTTCGGATCTATTGGTGTATTTGCTATCCCAGAAATGGGAAGATTTTACCGCCATGTACTGATCGAAAAGAATTTCCCACACCATGGAGCTGTTGCTTTTGGTCATTTTGGAAAAACTTTATATGAAGTATTCAAATACATTGGTGTTGATGTCGATGAGATTGGATTTAATCAGCCAAAGAATATGCTTTATAAGACTGAGAATCCATTTTCATAAATAAATTTTACCTATTAACTTTTTACTCCTTCTTGGGAAAAACTGCATGCTGACCGCATGCAGTTTTTTCTATGCTTAGAAAAACAAGTAAAAATATTACTAAATATTATGACTGTTTGCGCGGAGCAGCACAAGAGTTACGAACAATAAGATTACATGGAAGTGTCAGACGAATCGGAGTCTGCTGCTCCAGAGAATCTTCTTTTGTCCGAAGTAAAATATAATGAGCAGCATATTCTCCCATAAATTCAGCCGGTGTATGAATCGTTGTCAGCGGAGGGTTTGAAAAACTTGCAACGCTGATATCATCAAAACCAATGATGGATATATCATCTGGAATTTTATAACCATTCTCATATAAAGCACGCATTGCACCGATTGCAAGAGGATCACTGGCAGAGAAAATAGCGGTTGGAAGGTCGCCATCAGCAATCATTTGTTTTGTCATGCTATATCCGGATTCAGCAGAATAATCTCCTTCATAAATAAAAGATTCATGGTCAATGGAATGTTCCTGGCAGAAGTTGATGAAGGTATCTTTACGTTCTTCAAAATATACACTGTTATCAGCGAGAACTTCCTTCCCGCCAAGATAAGCAATCTTTCGATGGCCAAGATCATACAAATAATCTAGTGCTTCAGTAACTGCCTGTTGGAAATCAAGATTGATCGTATCACAATAAATCTTTGGTGTCTTCATATCGACAAAAATAGTGTTGGAATTAAGTTTTTGAAAAGACTTAATCTGAGATTTATTAAATTTACCAATACAAATCAGACCTTGAAGATCCTTGAGTGTGTCAGGATAATTGCAATCGCTCTGGAAAGCACGGACAACGTGGATATTATGATCGGCACAATATTTTTCAATACCGACACGGATTGCCTGATAATAAGGATCTTCCAGTTCCTGAAAGACAGAATACCATTGAAAGATACCGATAGAAATCGATTTTTCAACGGTATTTTTTAGATGCTTTGTATAATTTAATTCCTGGGCAACCTTTAAAACGCGCTGTTTTGTTTCGTCGGTTACACTCAGGGTATCGTCTTGGTTTAAAATTCTTGATACAGTTGCAGCAGAAACAGATGCTTTCTGTGCAATGTCTTTGATTGTTGCCATGGAGATAAAATCCTTTCTCATAAATATTAATTTATCTCATTATAACAGAGAAAAGCACAAAAGTAAATTTAGTAAAATAAAAGTAAAAAATTTAGTAAAAATATATTGACAATTTTACTAAAAAGTTTTACTATACAAGTATCAAAGACAGCTTACTAAAAACAGGAGGAAAGAAAAATGGGAACAACTAATGGAAAGGTTCCAGGCAGAGTAAAATATACTTTTGCATTTGGAGCATTGGGAAAAGATTTAATTTATGGAATGATGGCGACATTCGCTATGATCTACTTTACGGATGTGTTGAAAGTATCACCGGGTTTTGTAGGAATCGTTTTCTTCGTAGCAAAACTTTGGGATGCATTTAACGATCTGTTTATGGGAATGATCGTAGATAACACAAGATCACGCTTTGGAAAATTCGTACCATGGCTAGTGATCGGAACTTTAGTCAATTCCGTTGTCTTTGTCGTATTATTTACTGACTTTAAATTAACAGGAACTTCACTTTGCATCTTCGTTGCAGTGATCTATGTATTATGGGGAATGACTTATACGATCATGGATATTCCATACTGGTCCGTAATTCCAAACCTTACATCAGATCCACACGAACGAGAAGTTGTTTCCGTTTTACCTAGAATTTTCGCAAGTATTGGACAGTCATTAGTCATCGCAGGATTCGGTGTTCAGATCATTGCAGCCTTAGGTGGAGGATATATCGGATATCATCGTTTTGCTATGATCATTGCAGGAACATTTATTCTTACGATCGGAGTTGCAGTCTGCAACTTAAAAGTAAAAGAAAACAATGCACCAAGTGAGAAGATTTCTTTTAAAGATGTATTCTCAATCATTAAGAGAAATGACCAGTTACAGTCAGCAGTAGGACTGATCCTTTTATATAATGTAGGAATTCAGTTTATCATGGGTGTTGCAGTTTACTACTTTACATATGTATGTGGAAATGCCAACATGTTATCAGCTTTTATGATCAGTGCATCTATCGCAGAAGTTGTTGGATTGATCATCTTCCCAGAAGTAGCAAAGAAATTATCAAGACATACATCATTTTTACTGGCATGTATTTTACCATTTATTGGTTTAGCATTATTATTAGTTGTTGGATTTGTATGCCCACAGAACATTGTATTAACAGCAATTTCAGGAGTGATCGTAAAGACAGGAACAGGATTAGAACTTGGATGTGCGACAGTATTCTTATCTGATGTTGTTGACTATGGTGAGTACAAACTGGGAACAAGAAATGAATCCGTTGTATTCTCTTTACAGACATTGATCGTAAAATTTACAGCGGCTTTAACATCACTTTTCATTGGATTTGCACTGGAACGTACAGGATATATTCCAAATCCAAACGCTGTACAGTCAGCACTGACATTGAATTCTATCAGATTTTTAATGTGTGCGATCCCAGCGGTGTCCATGCTTGTAGCCTATGTAGTTTATAAAAAAGCATATCATCTGGATGACAGTTTTATGAAGAAAGTTATTCAGACGATCGAAGAAAGGAGAGCAAACCGCAATGCCGAACAGTATTAAAAAATTAGAAGAAGCTTTTAAAGAAGGAAAATATGATCAGTTATTAAAAGATATTTATGTAGATGAAGCAGTGATTGAATATCAGCAGGAACGCTACATCAAAGCATTAGAATCTTTTGAAAAGATTTATGGAGAAAAAGAAGTAGAAATCTATAGTGCTCCAGGAAGAAGTGAAGTAGGAGGAAACCATACAGACCATCAGTTTGGAAAAGTTCTTGCAACTTCCATTAACTTGGATGCGATCGCAATCGTTGCAAAAAGAGATGACGATGTGATTGATCTGAAATCAGAAGGATATGAAAGAATCATAGTAAGTCTTAGTTCTTTTGACCCAGCCAAAGCAGAAAAAGGAACATCACAGGCACTGATTCAGGGAGTTGCTTCTAAATTAAAAGAAGAAGGATATAAAATCGGTGGATTTGAAGCTTATGTAACAAGTGATGTATTAAATGGGGCTGGAATGTCATCTTCTGCTGCATTTGAAGTATTGATCGGAAATATTTTATCTGGATTATATAACGATATGAAGATCGATCCTGTATTTTTGGCACAGGCCGGACAGTATGCAGAGAATGTATACTTTGGAAAACCTTGTGGATTGATGGATCAGATGGCATCTTCTGTTGGAGGTCTGATCAATATCGACTTTGAAGATCCGAAAAAACCAAAGATCAAAAAGGTTGATGTGGATTTTGAAGAATATGGACACAGCTTATGCATCGTGGATACGAAGGGATCTCATGCAGATTTAACAGATGATTATGCAGCAATTCCATATGAAATGAAGAAAGTTGCTAATTACTTTAATCAGGAAGCATTAAGAGAAGTTGATAAAGATGATTTTTACTTAAATCTTCCAAAGATCAGAGAAATCTTAGGAGATCGAGCAGTTCTTCGTGCAATGCATTTATTTGAGGAAAATAAACGTGTAGATCAGCAGGTAAAAGCTTTAGAAGAAGGAGATTTTGATACATTTAAGAAATTGATCAAAGAATCGGGTGATTCATCCTTTAAATATTTACAAAATGTATATTCAAGCCATGACCTGACAAATCAGAGTGTATCGATCGGATTGGCGATCAGTGATATTTCCTTAGGAGATAAAGGAGTCAGCCGAGTTCATGGAGGAGGATTTGCAGGAACGATTCAGGCATTTGTACCAAATGATATTGTTAGTATGTACAAAAAGAACATGGAACATGTATTTGGTGAAGGAGCATGTCATGTCTTAAAAGTACGCCCATACGGAGGAATGAAGGTATTATAAGATGATGAAAGTAAGAATGATAGAACAAAGAGATAACGGAGTCTGCTTATTTGAATTAAAAAACGATGAGATCAGAGTGATCACAAGTAATCTTGGATGTCATATATTATCTGTATTTACAAAGGATCGAGAAGGAAACTTTGGGGATGTTGTTCTTGGATTTGAGAATGTGGAAGATTGCTGGCATGGAGATGGAAGTTACATGGGAGCGATCGCCGGACGTGTTGCAAATCGTATCGGAGATGCAAAGTTTGAATTAAATGGAAAGACATACGAATTGGCAGCAAACAATGGAAAGAATTCTCTCCATGGAGGAATCAAAGGATTTAATCAAAAGATATTTAAATATGAATTGCTGGAAGATGGAATCCGTTTTATCTATCTCTCACCAGATATGGAAGAGGGGTATCCGGGAAGTCTTTATCTGAAAGTTGTGTATCGTTTATGTGATAATACATTAAAAATGGAATATGAAGCAGTATCCGATCAGGATACACTGATCAATATCACAAATCATTCTTACTTTAATTTATCTGCTGGAAAAGATAAAATTTATCATCATCAGTTAAAGGTAAAAGCGGATGAGATTGCATGTGTTGATGAAAACGGTCTTGCCAATGGAACATTTTTAAAGATAGAAAACACACCATTTGACTTTAAAGAAATTCATGAGATCGGAGAGCGGATCAACGATGATCATGAACAGTTAAAACTTGCCGGAGGGTATGATCATTCTTTCATGGTAAAAGATGAAGATGACCAGTTAGTTCTATATGACAAAGAAACTGGAAGAAAAATGACGATGACAACAACACTTCCATGCATTCAGGTATACACAGGAAACTTCCTGTCTGGCGGATGTAATGGAAAAGGTGGGAAACCATACGAAAACAGAGATGGTGTTGCCTTAGAAGCCCAGTTCTTACCAAACTCCATACATATAGAAAAAGAACCAAAGGTAATTTTAAGAAAAGGCGAAGAATATGAAGCAGTAACAACATATCGATTTGAGGTGGAATAAGATGGATTTACAAAAAGATATCAAAAAACTTGTAACATATGGACTTGATAAAAAACTGATCATGCCAGAAGATGAAATCTATACGATCAATCAATATCTGGAAGTGTTTCGATTAGATGAATATGAAGATCCTGATATTGAAGGAGAAGAAATCATCCTGCCAGAGATTTTAGATCGTCTGACAGATACAGCTTATGATCGCTATATCATCAAAAGTGATGATATCGTGACAAGAGATTTATTTGACACAAAATTAATGGGAATCCTAACACCAAAACCAAGCCAGGTCATCAAAGAATTCCGTACCTATTACGAAGAGAGTCCAAAGAAAGCAACTGAATTTTTCTATGAATTCAGTCAGGATACGAACTATATCCGAAGAGACCGCGTCAAAAAAGATATGAAATGGAAAGTAAACAGTCCATACGGAGATATCGACATCACGATCAACCTGTCCAAACCAGAGAAAGATCCAAAAGCAATTGCAGCAGCAAAAAATGCAAAACAAAGTTCTTATCCAAAGTGCCAGCTTTGCATGGAAAATGAAGGATATGCAGGAAGAATGAATCATCCAGCAAGACAGAACCACAGAATTATGCCGCTTGTGATCAATGACAGCAAATGGGGATTCCAGTACTCTCCATATGTATACTACAATGAACACTGTATCGTATTTAACGGACAGCACGTACCAATGAAGATTGATAAGGCAGCATTTACAAAACTATTTGACTTTGTAAAACAGTTTCCACACTATTTCCTAGGATCCAATGCTGATCTTCCAATCGTTGGAGGTTCTATCTTAACACATGATCATTTCCAAGGTGGACATTATGAATTTGCCATGGAACGTGCAGCGATCGAGAAAGAATTTGTCATTCCAGGATACGAAGATGTGAAAGCAGGAATCGTTCATTGGCCATTATCAGTAATCCGTATTCAGTGCAAAGATGAAAAACGACTCATTGAATTTGCAGACTATATTTTGAAAAAATGGCGTGGATATACCGATGAAGAGGCATATATTTTTGCTGAGACAGATGGAGAACCACACAATACGATCACACCGATCGCACGTAAAAAAGGCGATATGTATGAACTGGATCTGACACTTCGTAACAACATCACAACGAAAGAATGTCCATTAGGACTTTATCATCCACATAATGAGTATCATCATATCAAGAAAGAAAATATCGGACTGATCGAGGTTATGGGACTTGCAGTACTTCCATCCAGATTAAAAGCAGAGATGGAACATTTAAGTGAATGTCTTGTGAAGGGTGAAGATGTCAGCCAGTATGAAGATCTTAAGAAACATGCACCATGGGTTGATGAGATCAAAGAAAAATATGAAGATATCAATGAAGAAAATGTAGAAGATATCTTAAAAGAAGAGATCGGACAAGTATTCGTTAAAGTTTTAGAAGATGCCGGAGTTTATAAATGCACGGAAGAAGGAAGAAAAGCATTTGACCGATTTATTGCAACTTTGTAATTGAGTTCAGAAAGGAAATGACAGATGAAAATATTAGTATTAGGTGGAGCTGGTTATATTGGTTCTCATACAGTTTATGAACTGATCGATGCAGGGGAAGAAGTCGTGATCATCGACAATCTGGAAACAGGACATATTGAGGCTGTTCATCCAAAAGCAAAGTTTTACAAAGGAGACTTAAGAGATAAAGCATTTGTAGACAGTGTCCTAGATCAGGAAAAAGATATCGATGCAGTGATCCATTTCGCAGCGAACTCCTTAGTTGGAGAAAGTATGGTAAATCCATTAAAATATTATGATAATAACCTTTGTGGAACAAAGACAATGGTACAGTCCTTAGTAGAACATGGCATCGATAAGATCGTATTCTCCTCAACAGCAGCAACTTATGGAGAACCAGAGAAAGTACCGATCGTAGAGACAGACCGCACAGAGCCAACAAACACTTATGGAGAGACAAAACTTTCCATGGAAAAGATGTTTAAGTGGGTTGGTCGTGCACATGGACTTCGTTATGTATCTTTAAGATACTTTAATGCCTGCGGAGCACATGTAAGTGGACAGATCGGAGAAGATCATAATCCAGAAACACATCTGATTCCATTGATCTTACAGGTGCCAAATGGCAAAAGAGAAGCAATCAGTATCTTTGGAACGGATTATGATACAAAAGATGGAACTTGTGTAAGAGACTATATTCATGTAACAGACCTTGCACAGGCACATATTCTGGCAGTGAAATACTTAATGGAAGGTAATGAAAGCAACATCTTCAATCTTGGAAATGGTGTTGGATTTACCGTAAAAGAAGTTATCGAAACAGCCAGAAAAGTGACAGGAAAGCCGATCAAGGCTGTGGAAGAAGGAAGAAGAGCTGGAGATCCGGCTGTCTTGATCGCTTCCAGTGAAAAAGCGAAGAATATCCTTGGATGGAAGCCAGAACATGCAGATCTTGAAGAAATTATTGCATCCGCATGGAAATGGCACAGCAGCCACCCACAAGGATATTGTTCTGTTCAAAAGGAAGACAAATAACTCTTTTTGAACCATAAATCATCCCCGTACCGTTTAGAGCATGTTACCTGGCTCTAAGCGGTACTTTTTTGTTTTCGTAAAATATCTGGGACTATGTTCAAATAAAAAATAAAATGGTGTATACTAAAGAAAATGGTAAGATAAAAGAAGGAGTACGAATCGATGAAACGGTTACTAGGATATTTAAAGGAGCATCTTTGTGTTACGATCCTTGCACCATTATTTAAGATGCTGGAAGCTAGTTTTGAACTATTTGTACCATTGGTCGTTGCCAGCATGATCGATGTAGGAATCGGACATCACGATATTGGATATTTGTGGAAGATGGGAGGATTATTGATCTTACTTGGAATCATTGGATTTTCATTTTCTATCACAGCACAGTATTTTGCGGCAAGATCGGCTGTGTATACAGGAAAGTCGATGAGAAGTGATTTGTTTGCACATATAAATCAATTTTCTTATCAGGAGATCGATCAGGTTGGGACATCAACGCTGATCAACCGTATGAGTAATGATATCAATCAGGTGCAAAATGGAGTTAACATGTTCCTGCGTTTGTTTTTAAGGTCACCATTTGTTGTATTTGGTGCGATGTTCATGGCATTTACGGTGGATCATAAGGCAGCGGTTTCCTTTGTATTTACGATCACAGCATTGGCAGTGGTTGTTGGACTGATCTTATGGATCACGATGCCAATGTATAAGAAAGTACAAAAACAGGTCGATGGAGTATTAAAAAGTACAAGGGAAAATCTTCTTGGAATTCGTGTGATCCGTGCATTTAACAGACAAAGAAGTGAGGAAGAAAATTTCAGATTACAAAGTGGACAGCTTTATAATAAACAGATCCACGTTGGAAAGATTTCAGCGTTACTAAATCCTCTGACTTACATGATCATTAATTTGGGGATCATTGCAATCCTATGGTCTGGTGGAAAACAGGTTGATCTGGGTTATTTAACACAAGGACAGATCATTGCACTGATCAATTATATGTCACAGATCCTTGTAGAACTTGTAAAACTTGCGAATCTTTTGATCATCTTATCTAGAGCGTTTGCAAGTCTTGACCGTGTGGATCAGATTTTTGCATTAGAGCCATCCATGAAGGAAACTGGAAAAACAGATATAGAAGAGAAGAAAGATACACCTATTCTTGAGTTTAAAGATACATCGTTTGTCTATCATGGTGCAAGAAAAGAGACGATCCATCCATTTGATTTTGCGGTGAAAGAAGGCGAAACGATCGGGGTGATCGGAGGTACAGGGTCAGGAAAGAGTACTTTTGTATCTTTGATCGCAAGATTATATGATGTGACATCAGGAAGAATTCTATACCGTGGAGTTGATGAGAAAGAATTAAAACCAGAATTTATCCGAGGAAAGATCGGATTTGTTCCGCAGAAAGCATCTTTGTTTGAAGGAAGCCTAAGAGATAATATGAAATGGGGTAAAGAAGATGCCACAGATGAAGAAATCTATCAGGCATTGGATATCGCACAGGCAAGAGAATTTGTTGATCAGAAGGAACAGAGATTAGACTTTAGAATTGAACAAAATGGAGGAAACTTATCTGGCGGACAAAAACAGAGACTAACGATCGCAAGAGCATTAGTACGTAAACCTGAGATCTTAATTCTTGACGATAGTGCATCCGCACTTGACTTTGCAACAGATGCAAGACTTCGAAAAGCGATCAAAGAAAATACAGATAATATGACAGTATTTCTTGTATCCCAGAGAGTATCAACGATTCGTAATGCTGACCATATCTTAGTGTTGGATGATGGAAAGATTGCAGGAATCGGGACTCATCTACAGCTATTAAAAGAGAATCAGGTATATAAAGAAATCTGCGCATCACAGATGGCAGGAGAGGAGGCATAAGATCATGAAGAAAGACAAAAAACAAAAGACATTACAAAGGATCATGGAATATATGAAGCCTTATCGATTTTTGATCTTTGCGTCTTTAGTGTTGGCGGTGATCAGTGTGGCACTGACACTTTATGTTCCAATTCTGACAGGACAAGGTGTGGATTGCATTATATCAAAAGGAAATGTTGATTTTGCAAGATTAATAAGTATTATAAAAACGATCGTGATCTGTATCGTATTGACGGCAGCAGCGCAGTGGCTGATGAATCATGTTAATAACCAAATTACATATAAGATTGGAAAAGATTTAAGGATTCAGGCATTTGAGCATTTGCAGAAACTGCCATTATCTTATGTAGATGCACACTCCTCAGGAGACTTGCTCAGCCGGATCGTAACGGATATTGATCAGTTTACGGATGGATTGCTGCTTGGATTTACACAGTTATTTACTGGTGTGATCACGATCATTGGAACCATTTGTTTTATGTTAGGAATCAATCCATGGATCACATTGGTTGTTGTTATTTTAAGTCCGTTTTCGTTTTTTATCGCAAGTTTTATCTCAAAGCGAAGTTTTAATATGTTCCGGAAACAATCACAGACTAGAGGAAATATGACAGGATTTGTCAATGAAATGCTTGGAAATATTAAAGTAGTCAAAGTGTTTGATCATGGAGAAAAAGCACAGGAAGAGTTTGATCAGATCAATGATGATCTTGCATATTACTCCTTAAGAGCGACATTTTTCTCATCTATCACAAATCCGGCAACCAGATTTATGTATTCAGGAATCTATGCAGGGGTTGCGATCGCAGGATGTATGAGTGTTATTCGCGGAAGTATCAGTGTTGGTCAGTTATCAAGTTTTTTAAGTTATACAAACCAGTATACAAAGCCGTTTAATGAGATCACAGGGGTTATCACAGAATTTCAGAATTCTTTAGCTTCTGCGGCAAGAGTTTTTGAATTGTTAGATGAGGAGCCGATGATGCCTGATGCCAAAGATGCGAAGGCGTTACAGGATGTGAAAGGAAATGTAGAATTAGAGCATGTGGACTTTTCTTATGTAAAAGAAGTACCTTTGATCCAGGATTTTAATCTGAAAGTGGAACCAGGACAGCGGATTGCAATCGTTGGACCGACAGGATGTGGGAAAACAACGTTGATCAATCTGTTAATGCGTTTTTATGATGTGAATGTAGGAATGATCAAGGTGGAAGGAAATGATATCCGGGATGTCACGAGAGAAAGTTTACGATCCAGTTATGGAATGGTACTTCAGGAGACATGGTTAAAAGCAGGAACGATTCGTGAAAATATCTGCTATGGAAAACCAGATGCAACTGAGGAAGAGATGATCATGGCAGCAAAAGAAGCCAATGCACATGGATTTATCGAGCGAATGCCAGATGGTTATGATACGATCATTACAGAAGGTGGCGGAAATCTCTCTCAAGGACAGAAACAGCTCCTTTGTATTGCAAGGATCATGTTAAGTCTTCCTCCAATGCTGATCTTAGATGAAGCGACATCATCAATTGATACGATGACAGAGCTCCGAATTCAGAAAGCATTTGAAACGATGATGAAAGGAAGAACAAGTTTTATCGTAGCCCACCGACTTTCAACGATTCAGAATGCGGATGTGATACTTGTTATGGAAAATGGACATATTTTGGAGCAGGGAACACATGAAGAACTTTTAGCGAAAAATGGTGCGTATGCCAGATTATATAACAGCCAGTTTGCACCAGTATAAATGGTAAGATTTTTGACTGGAGATGTCATATGGAAGAAAAAGGAATGAAAAAAAAGAAAAAATTATTGAGGTTGTTTATAGAAACATTTTATTTAAGTGCATTTACCTTTGGTGGCGGCTATATGATCGTATCTTTGATGAAGAAGAAGTTTGTGAATGAATATCATTGGATCGAAGAAGACGAGATGCTTGATCTGGTGGCGATCGCACAATCAGCCCCAGGAGCAATCGCAGTGAATGGAGCAATCGTTGTTGGCTATAAATTAGCAGGTATCAGTGGTGTGATCGTAAGTGTATTCGGAGCTGTTCTACCGCCATTTTTGATTATATCTGTAGTCTCTGTTTTTTATGAAATATTTCGGGATAACAGGATTGTTGCAGCGATGCTTTCTGGTATGCAGACGGGTGTTGGCGCGGTGATCATCAGTGTTGTGTACGAGATGGCAAAAGGGCAAAGTAAGAAGGAAAACAGAATAGAACTTGCGATCATTATGGTTGTGGCATTTATGGCAAGTTATGTCTTTGATATTAGTGTGATCTACATTATTCTTGCATGTATTGGAGTTGGAATCGTACAATATGGTATTTCAAGAAAGAAGACAGGAGGCAGAAAATGATCTATCTGCAATTATTTTTAAGTTTCTTAAAGATTGGAGCATTTAGTTTCGGAGGCGGATATGCAGCAATGCCAATGATACAGCAGCAGGTGGTAGATGCATATCATTGGTTGTCTGTGTCTGAATTTGGAGATCTCGTGACGATTTCACAGATGACACCGGGACCAATCGCAATTAATGCGGCGACTTTCGTGGGCATAAGAGTCGCAGGGTGGCAAGGAGCATTATGTGCAACGATGGGATGTGTATTCCCTGCGTGTGTGATCGTGACAGCAATTGCTTATTTTTATGTAAAATATCGTCATATGGAAGGAATACAAATGGTGTTAAATACTTTACGTCCTGCGGTAATCGCACTGATCTTGACTTCTGGAATTACGATCCTTGCACAGGCATTTTTTCAGGGAAGTCATATAGATCTTCAACAGATCAACTGGATACAGGGTGGTATTTTTATCGTTTGTATCTATCTTTTATTGAGAAAGAAAAAAGACCCGATCATTGTCATGCTGTTTGCGGGTGTGCTAAATGTGATTGGAAGCTTTTTCATTTCATAGGAAATTTCAATGAAATCCCCTATGAAATAAAAAAGCCCTCCGGATGGGAATATAAACGATGAGAGTGGTAAAAGTATAAATAAAACAATAGGAAGTGATAGATTTGAGTAAGATACAAGAAGCGAAGAAACTATTAAAACAATACTTTGGATATGATGAATTCCGCCAAGGTCAGGAACAATTGATCGAGGCAGCATTAAATGGACAGGATGTCTTAGGGATCATGCCGACAGGAGCAGGAAAGTCTCTTTGTTTTCAGATTCCAGCATTGATGATGGATGGAATTACACTTGTGATCTCTCCACTGATCTCGCTGATGAAAGATCAGGTTGGGACACTGAATCAAGCCGGAATTCATGCGGCATTTTTAAATAGTTCTCTGACACAGGGACAGTATCATACCGCATTAAAATATGCGATGCAGGGAAGATATAAGATCATTTATGTGGCACCAGAACGCTTGGAAACAGAAGGTTTTATCAATTTTGCGCTAAATAGTGGAGTGAAGATATCAATGTTGGCAGTTGATGAGGCACATTGTGTGTCACAGTGGGGGCAGGATTTTCGGCCAAGTTATCTAAAGATTTTGGAATTTTTAAAGAAACTTCCGTATCGGCCTGTACTGACTGCATATACAGCAACAGCGACAGCAGAAGTCAGGGATGATATTATGGATATTTTGAACCTGAGAGATCCATTTGTATTAACGACAGGGTTTGATCGGGAGAATCTTTACTATGCAGTAAAACGTCCAAGGGATAAGTATAGAGAATTACTAAGTTATTTAAAAGAAAAAGAAGAAAAGATGCCAGGAAGCAGCGGGATCATTTACTGTCTGTCTAGGAAAAATGTTGAGGAAGTCTGCTATCAGTTAAGAGAAGATGGATTCTCCGTGACAAGATACCATGCAGGATTATCGGATGAAGAACGAAAGGAAAATCAGGAAGATTTTATCTATGACAGAAAGCAGGTCATGGTAGCGACAAATGCCTTTGGAATGGGAATCGACAAGCCGGATGTCCGTTTTGTTGTTCATTATAATATGCCGAAGAACATGGAAAGTTATTATCAGGAAGCAGGAAGAGCAGGACGTGATGGAGAACCTGCGGAATGTATCTTATATTATGCGCCGATTGATAACCGAACCAATCGTTTTCTGATCGAAAATGGAGAGGAGAATGAGGAATTAGATGCGATCACAAAGCAGATCGTGATGGAAAGAGACTGGGAAAGACTTCGTCAGATGACATTTTACTGCTATACGAAGGAATGTTTACGTCATTATATTTTAAATTATTTTGGAGAACAGACAAGCGGATACTGTGGAAACTGCTTAAACTGTCTGACCGAGTTTGAAACGGTTGATGCAACAATGGAAGCGAAAGCTATCATCCAATGTATTAGAGATTGTTATCGAGATTTCGGACTATCCACGATCGTTGATATTTTAAAAGGTTCAAAGAGCCAGAAAGTATTAAGCCGTCATTTAGATGAGAATTCACAATATGGAGCATTGGCATCAGAAAGCATTGCAAGGATACGACAGATCATCAATGAAATGTTAGTCTATGGATATCTGGAAATGACAGCTGATGAATATCCGGTTTTAAGCGTTGCAGATATTACTAAGATTGATGATAACTGGAACTTTGAGATCAAGATTCCAAAAGAAGTCGAAAAAGAGAAAGAAGAACGCAAGATTCAGACGAAGAAACGTAAGAAAGCAGGGGCTGTGGCAGCACTTGCTGAGGAAGATACAGAATTGTTCGAAGCATTACGTGTACTTCGAAGAATGATCGCATCCGAACAGAAAATCCCGCCATATATGGTATTTTCCGATAAGACACTGGTACATATGAGTACGATGAAACCTTCTAATGATGAGGAAATGTTAGAAGTCAATGGAGTCGGAGAACATAAGCTTCAGAAATATGGCGAACGTTTTTTAAATGAAATTCAGAAATATAAATAAAATACATAGATAATAGGAAAAGGAAATCCGTATGAACTATTTTGAAACAAATTTAGAAGAAATATCAAGATCCATACAGTTGATTGCGCAGATATTTGAATATCAAGTGTTTGAACTTCAAGTCGAAGAAAAAGATGGAAATCAAACAGGATATGTTCCATATATGATGAACGATGCAATTGAGAGTTATCTAAGTTTTCATGGACTTCGTATCTCTGGAAAATATGACAAAGACTATGAAGGAGAGATGTGGGCACAACTGGAAGAACGAGAAGGTCGTTATGGGCTGATCGTTCATCAGGGAGAAGAAAGTGTTTTTACAATGTGGTTTGATGAGATCATGGAACATACGAACTGTTACCGGTATCATGAAATCGGACATTTCTGGAGAGATGGAGCTGAGCAGTGGCGCCAGCTAGTCTATATGATTGGAACGATCCGTGAGAAATATTGCTTTTTAGGGGAAGAAGTGTGTAATGATCAAGAGATGGAGATCATGTCATTGATCGAATTTGCACCATTTTATTACTATTTTCCGATCAATGAAGATCCAGAAGAATGGTATGACAAAACCGAAGAAGGATTAGAATGTATGAGAAATCTTGCTATGCAGGCAGGTGATAAAGATTATTTAAAATGGATTGATAAATATGAGAAGCACCCAACCAAACGAATGGAGATGACGCTTGCAAAGAAACTGCAAGATCCAAAGAGACAAGATTTATATGAATTGATCTGCGAGAAAGTCTGCAATGCTTCTGATCCATATCCAGCAAGGAATTATGGAGAAAGAATCGATCAGAAGATTCAACGATACAGGGAACAGGTTGATAAAAAACTGAAAGAACAAGGATTTACAGGAACGTATCCACAATATGAGAGCGAACATTTATCGGTTTGTGTAACAGAAGAACATCCATTTACGATCTTGGAATCTGAAGATTTTAAATTTAAGATTCAGTTGATGATCTCAGAATGCAGAGAAAAACATCCGAGAAAAAATGCTGGATTTTTTAAAGGATATCAAAGAAAAGGCAAAATAAAAAGACTCGATTTTTAATTATGAAAATCGAGTCTTTTCTTTCACTGATTTATTTATTCTTCAGCCGCTTCTTCGTCTTCATCCTCAGGTGCAGCTTCTGGTTCTGCGATGTTAACAACCAAAGTATCTTCTGGTGTAACAAGAGAGATCTTGCTGTTAGCAGCTAATGGCAAGTCTTTGACATGGATCATATCACCAACATTGTACTGTGTTAAATCAATCTCAACCTTTTCAACGATATCAGCTGGGAATGCTTTGTATTCGATTTCAGATAAGGACTGTTCAACGATACCATTCTGTACAGCATCTTCGTTTAATAATTCGATCGCAGCAGTTGTGTGAATCTTTTCGTCAGCAACTAATGCCTGGAAGTTAATAAACATTGTTTCGTTTTTCATGGCATTGTAGTCGATTTCTTTTACGATGGCGTCTATATTTTCTCCGTCAACAAGTAAAGTAATATGAGCTCCTTTTTTGTTATCCTTTAAGAATTTAGCGGCTTCACGGGAATCAACTTTCAATGGAATGGAATTTTCGATATCTCTGCCAAACAGATTTCCGATAACATAACCTTCTTTTCTTAATTTTTTAGCCTTTGTTTTCAAATCTCTTTTTTCTGCAGTTAATGTGTTCATAAAAAGTTCCTCCTTGAAAAAACATTAAGATATTATGCATGTTATGGTATAACACCGGAAGTACTTTGTGTATAAAATATATAAATACACAAAAAGAGCTCCCAGTGTAGTGGAAGCTCTTGCTGTATTGTAGGTGTTTCTATGCACTTGAGTTTATTATATCACTACTTTTTAATTTTTAAAGGGGGAAAATTGATGTATTTTTAAAAGAACAAAATGAATAAAAATCACATATATTAAATAGAAGAAAAAAGAAAGGAAAAAAGACTGTGATTTATGATTTTGCCGTTATCGGCGGTGATATGAGACAGGTATATTTAGCCAACTATCTAAAAAATCAAAGATATCAGGTTATCACATATGCAACCAAAAAAGAAGGCTTAGAATGCAAGGAAGGTAAATCTTTTGAAAATGTCATAAGAGAAGCGAAGTGCATGATTGGCCCCGTCGTTTTTTCAAAAAACGGGGAAATCACAGGAAGTTCTAGCAACAAAAAAATGTCAGTAGAAACACTGCTTCAAGAAATGACGAAAGAACAGATTTTATTTGGGGGATGTATCAATGAAGAAATTCGACATGAATGTGAACAAAAAGGAATCAAAGCATTTGACTTCATGAAAATGGATGATGTCGCTATCTACAATGCGATCGCAACTGCAGAAGGTGCGATCATGGAAGCGATCAAGATGCAGCCGATCAATCTTCACAAAAGTCGTTGTCTGGTCCTTGGCTATGGAAGATGTGCAAAAGTTCTTGCAGCGAAACTAAAAGGAATGGATGCTCAGGTAACAGTTTGTGCCAGAAATAAAACAGCAAGAAGTCTTGCAAAATCTTTTGGACTTGAGGTTATGGATTTTACGGAACTAAAACGGCGGATCTGTCAGTATGATCATATTTTTAATACCGTTCCAAAACAGATCCTAAAAGAAGATATCCTCAGGAAGATCTCCAAAGAATCCTGCATCATAGATATTGCTTCCTATCCTGGTGGAACAAACCATCAAATGGCGGAAAAACTAGGAATCTGTGCAAAACTATGCCCAAGTCTTCCAGGCATTTATTCCCCGAAATCTTCTGGGATCATGCTTGCAAAAAAAGTTTTAGAAATCAGTGGAGAGATCAAACATGGTATTGAAAAATAAAAGAATCGGAGTAGCAATGACAGGTTCCTTTTGCACTTACACAAAAGCCTTTGAACAGATCGATCGCTTACTAGAAGAAGGTGCGATCCTGCAGACAATCTTTTCTGACATATCCCAGCATATCAAATGCAGGTTTGGAAAAGGTGAGGAATTTGTAAAAAGAGCACACGATATGACAGGAAATGAACCGATGAAAACGATTGAAGAAGCAGAAATCATCGGTCCGACAGGGTGTCTGGATATCCTGATTTTAATGCCATGTACAGGAAATACCATGGCGAAACTTGCCAATGGAATTACAGATACCCCGGTTTTAATGGCAGCTAAAGCGCAGCTGCGGAATGAAAAACCAGTCGTTATCTCTATGGCGAGCAATGATGCCTTAGGTATGAATCTTAAGAATATCGGGAATCTTTTAAATCATAAGCATATTTATTTTGTACCATTCGGACAGGATGATCCGGTAAAGAAGCCAAACTCCATGATCGCGGATACAAGACTGCTCATTCCGACAATTTTGCAGGCATTAAAAGGCAGACAATACCAGCCGGTTCTCATTGATCATAAAAAATAAAAAGAGGTAGCGTGTATGTGTGGAATTGCAGGATTTCTAAATCCTAGAAACAATGATAAAAAAACAGAGAAAGAAATATATCAGATCTTAAAGAAAATGAATGAAGTTCAAAGACATCGAGGTCCAGATGATGAAGGGATATTTTTGGAAAATGGTTGTGCATTAGGGCATGTACGATTGTCAATCCTTGATCTTTACAGGGGACATCAGCCAATGTGTAAAAAGAAAGAAGGAAATACCTACGCAATCATCTTAAATGGTGAGATTTATAACATGAAAACGTTAAAAGAACAACTGATCAAAGAAGGAGAAATGTTTTCGACAACGAGTGACACGGAAGTTGTATTAACCGGGTATATCAGGTATGGAATTTCTTATATTGAAGAGTTGAATGGAATTTTTTCTATTGCTCTGTGGGATGGAAAACGGAAGAAATTATATTTGATTAGAGATCGTGTTGGTGTGAAGCCGTTATTTTATACAAAACGAGGAGGTACATTAATCTTTGCATCTGAGATCAAAGGCTTGTTTGCCTATCCAGGAGTCAAACCAGTGATCAACAGAGAAGGACTTTGTGAAATCTTTGGGTTAGGACCTGCAAAGTCATATGGAAAAGGAGTGTTCAAAGATATTTATGAAGTCCTTCCAGGGCATTTCCTGGAATACGATCGTGAAGGGCTAAAAGATCGTGCATATTGGGAATTGAAAGCGAAAGAACACACAGACAGCGAAAAAGATACGATCGAGCATACAAGGTGGCTAGTAAAAGATGCCGTGGAAATGCAGATGTTATCCGATATTCCAATCAGTACATTTTTATCCGGTGGAGTTGACAGTAGTCTTGTCACAGCAATCTGTGCGAAAAAGCTTCAAAAAGAAGGGAAAAATTTAAACACATTTTCCTTTGATTTTGTAAATAATCATAAATATTTTAAATCAAACGCCTTCCAGCCAAGCGAAGACCGTCCATGGGTTGATAAGATGGTTGATCATGCAAAGACAGATCACAGATATTTGGAATGCGACAATGAAAATATGATCGAAAATTTATACAAAGCAGTTGATGCCAGAGATCTTCCATGTATGGCAGATGTGGAGTCTTCGATGCTATATTTTTGTTCGAAAGTTGTAAAATATAACAAAGTAACATTAACAGGGGAGTGTGCAGATGAAATTTTTGGTGGTTATCCATGGTTTCATAAAGAGGAATGCTTCAAGGCAGAGATCTTCCCATGGTCTATGGATATGCAACCAAGAAAAATGCTGTTAAATGATGATATCATACAGAAAGTGGATTTAGAATCTTATGCAAGAACAGCTTATCAAAAGACGATCAATGAGACGCCAAAACTTTATGGAGAAGATCGGATAGAAGCTAGAAGAAGGCAGATTTCTTATCTGAATCTAAGATGGTTTATGGTAACCTTAATGGATCGTATGGATCGCACGAGCATGCATTGTGGGTTAGAAGCACGAGTGCCGTTTGCTGATCACAGGATTGTGGAATATCTTTATAATGTTCCGTGGGAGTTAAAATGTTTAAATGGTGTGGTAAAAGGATTGCTAAGAGCAGCAGGAAAAGGGATCCTGCCAGATGAGGTATTGTATCGAAGAAAAAGTCCATATCCAAAGACTTATGATCCAAACTATGAAAAAATCTTATCCAAAGAACTTCTGAAAGTTATGGCAAAAAAAGGAGCACCGATCAAAGAACTGATCGATGCATATAAACTAAGCAGATTCTTAGACAGTCCGAAAGACTATGGTAAACCATGGTATGGACAGCTGATGGCAGGTCCTCAGATGATCGCTTACCTTCTGCAAGTCAATTACTGGCTGGAAAAATACCAGATCACATTGGATCTAAGTTAGCTAGATTAACATAAAATGTCTTAAAATATATAGCCATCCGGTAACTGTAAATGCACTAAACATCGTTGTTAACATAACAACACTGGAAGAAAGAGTTCCCTCATGTCCCATATTCTTCGCCATAACAAAACTACTTACTGTTGTTGCGGAACCAAGCATGATAAGGATGGCAACCAACTTATCGGTACGGAATCCAAGTTTCACTGCAATTGGCAGGAAAATGGCACAAAGACCAATAAGTTTCATAAAAGCAGCAATGGAAGATGGTTTGATCTTTCCAAAAGCTTTTTTGATATCGAAGGTAGCGCCCATCGCCATGAGTCCCATTGGAGTGGCGACATTTCCAATGCTTGAAATAACTTTTTTAGGGATTGCAGGCATTGGAATTTTTAATGCAGACCAGACAAGTCCAGCAACAATTCCGATAAGGATTGGGTTTGTCACGATTCCTTTGACCGTTTTTTTCACAACAGTATGGTCAAGCCCACTCTGTCCAGGTTTAAATACAGATAAGACAACAACAGCCATCATATTATATAATGGTACACTTCCAATGATCATCAAAGGAGCCATTCCGGCATTTCCATAAATGTTTTGGATAAATGCGATTCCAAGGAGAGCAGCACTGCTTCGGTAAGCCGCCTGAATAAATTCTCCACGGATCGTTTTATCATTGAGCAGACAAGAAATCAGAAAAGAAATCGTAATACTGATCATGGTAACGATAAAACAAAACAGGACAAACTTAACATCCCAGACTTTTGAAAAATCAACCGTTGCAAGATCCTCAAATACCAAGACAGGCAAAGGAACCATAAAAACAAACTTATTCATTTTCGAAGCAAAAATATCATCAATCCATCCAATCTTTTTAAAGACAAGTCCTAAGATCATCATCAAAAAAACAGGAACTGTAGCGTTTAAGCTAAAGATTAAATTTTCCATAATTACTCACTTTCTGTAGTATAAGCTGAACTTTTACTTGGTGTGATCAGGTAGTGGTAGATAAAATGTTTCACTGCAACAAAATGTTTTCTCGTCCACACAAGACAAAAACCACTGAAAACAGGCAGAAAACATACGAGAGAACCAGTATGTCCAAAGTTTTTGCAAGATAGATAAGAAACGATAACACCAAAATGGAAACAAAGCAAAACAGAAGCGAAAAATTTCCATTTTCTTAAGGCGTCGGGATCTTTACTGCAAAGATATTCTGTCATAGATGTCGTAAACTGACGCAGGTTATTCGTAGAAAAAATTGTAGAGCAGGTAAATCCATCCCCACCCTTAAAGGAACACCACTGAATTGCCATTGCAAAATACAACGGATAGAGGGCAATGAAATCATTCAGATCCGATGGAAGAAAAGCAACGATCAAGGCTGCCATTGCATCTATAAAAAGACTGACATAAGGAAGATGCAGCCTTGTAAACTTCGGTAAGATCACCGTCAGTGATAATGCAAACATATAAATAAAAACACCAAGAAGTCGCACAAAGAACTTCGCATCTGGGTGTCCAGCAAGATCTGCAAATACAGAGATCAGATTCGAAGTCTGCGCAGAACCAAAGAGTTCATGATGATTAAGAATCGAAAAACCACCAAGAAATCCCCCAACGATTGCCATATTAAAATGGATCCAACGATCCATATCCCTACTACACATGAAAAAACCAGCTTTCTTAAAAATATTTCCAAAATATTATATAACCATCCAGAAGAATTGTAAAGTTATGATTTGTACGTAGGTTTGTATTCACTAACTGAAGACGGTAGTGGTTTCGATTACGTAAATTATTTGAATATTATAAAAAGGGTTATCTGTTTGAGTCGAGCGAGAGCGCGTCGCAGACAGATAACCCTTTTTATAACATTCCACCAATAATTTTCGTCATCAAGCTAGCAAATTAAAATTTCGTGATCATTTCCATGATCTCATTACTTCTCTGAACAAATTTTGTCATTTCTTCAGGAGCTAATGTTGTATGACTTAACATGGCAAGATCATACAGCTGTTCGCAAATAATCTTTGCATTTTGGGCATCTCCATGCTCAAACAGATATTTCACAAGTGTATTATTTGCATTTAGAGTCAGAACCTGTGCAGGAGCACCAAACATATTAGGGTCCATACCAGGCATTGCATACATCTTCATCATATCCTGCATACGTCTGCTTTCTTCAGATAAAGTGATGATAGAAGAAATCTTTGCATCTTTTAATTTTTCAACGTGAACTTCAAGATTTTCTTTGTTTAAAGTCTTTCTAAACAGGTCAGTTAAAGAAGTCTTGATTTCATCTAATTCTTTTTCATCTACATTTTCTTTAAGGGCATCTTCGACATCCGCATCGATACGTTTAAATTTGATATGCTGATTCTGCTGTTCAATCTGTGTGATAAATGCAGAATCAATGTTATGATTTAAAATGACAGCATCCATATCCTGTTCTTTGAACATATTGATATACTGGCTTTGCTGAACTTCATCTGTGATATAGTATAAAGTTGTCACATCATCATCGTTTGCAGGAGCTGGAACAAGGTCACTTAATGTTACATATTTATGTTCCATATTCTTAAATAAGATGTAATCTTTGATCTTATCTGCAAATTTCTGGTCACGGATGAATCCAAATTTGATAAATGGACTGATATCATCCCAGTATTTTTCATAAGATTCACGGTCTGTCTTGCACATACCAGTTAACTTATCAGCAACTTTCTTTGTGATGTAATCAGAAATTTTCTTCACGAATCCATCGTTCTGAAGAGCACTTCTTGATACGTTCAGTGGAAGGTCAGGACAATCGATCACACCTTTTAATAACATTAAGAATTCAGGAATGACTTCTTTGATGTTATCGGCGATAAATACCTGATTGTTATATAATTTAATTGTTCCTTCGATAGAATCATATTCTGTATTGATCTGAGGAAAGTAAAGGATACCTTTTAAGTTAAATGGGTAATCCATGTTTAGATGGATCCAGAATAATGGTTCTTTAAAGTCATGGAAGACTTTGTGGTAGAATTCTTTGTATTCTTCGTCTGTACATTCATTTGGACGCTTATTCCAAAGTGGATGTGTATCACTTAAAGAAACAGGACGTTTGTTGATCTTTACAAGATCTTTTGCTGGAGATACTTCAACTGTTTCTTTTGTACCATCTTCGTTTTCTTTTTCTTCTGTTTTTGCATCTTCATGAATATGTTCTACAACAACATCATCATCTTTTACCTGATCTTCTGGGATTGTTTCAAATTCCTGTTCAGCACCTTCTACAGATAAGAAGATCTCAGTTGGCATGAAAGAGCAGTATTTCTCGATGATCTCTCTTGCACGGTATTCATTTGTGAATTCTGTACTTTCTTCATTTAAGAATAAAGTGATCTCCGTACCAACAGTCTCTTTTGTACCAGTTGTCATTGTATACTCTGTACCACCATCACAAGTCCAGTGAACAGGTTCAGCTCCTTCTTTATAAGAAAGAGTATCAATCGTAACTTCATCAGCTACCATAAATGCAGAATAGAAACCAAGACCGAAATGTCCGATGATCTGGTCACCTTCTGTTTTATCTTTGTACTGCTCTAAGAACTGAGTCGCTCCAGAAAATGCGATCTGCGTGATGTATTTCTCAACTTCGTCCGCTGTCATACCAAGACCAGTATCGATGAATTTTAAAGTTTTCTTCTCAGGATCAAGGATAACGTCAACTTTATTTTTATGTCCTTCTGGGAAATTGTATTCTCCCATCATGTCTAATTTCTTTAATTTTGTGATGGCATCGCATCCGTTAGAGATTAATTCACGGAAGAAAATATCGTGATCGGAATAAAGCCATTTCTTAATAATTGGGAAAATATTATCGCTGTTAATGGAAAGAGTTCCTTTTTTTTCTGCCATAATTGTACACTCCTTTATCTAAAAATATTTTGATCTTATTCAAGTGTTCTATGTCAAATAGAACTTTTACAAATGTTATTGTAGAACCAAAGTTGATAAAAGTCAAGTAAAAATTAGCACTCAACAAAAAAGAGTGCTAATAAAATAAAAAGAGAAGTTTACAATCATTTAACCCATTGCAAATATTTTCTAAAAAAATGATGTCTATAATGAAAAGAAGAGTAAGAAAAAGGAGTAAAAAAGTATGGCTTTTGCGATGGAATGGATCAAGGGGCAGGATTTGTGGGAAACAAAAGCATATGGAAAATATGATGCAGTCAGTTATGTCAGAACATTTTTGGGAGATGATCAAGTATATGTGGCAGCAAAAGATGTGTTATTTTTTGAAACATTTCCTGGGTGTTATAGGTGTAATCCTTTTATAAAACAGGCAATGGATTCTATTTATTACAATCAGATTGAAATCATTGCATATGATGATGGGACGTTGGGGGATTTTGATGAATATCTTCACATCTTGAGAAAATGCGGATATTTCTATATTAAGAAGATCATTCTTGCACCACAATTTGGATTGAAACATGCCAATTATCGGTTCTATTCCAAAATGATCGGCAAAGAAAATAAGCATGGGAAAAAATATGGAATGATCAGTAAGCATGTGAATCTTTTTGCAAAAAAACAGAAGGCAGATCATCTGCTTTATGTAACACCAGATCAGCATCCACAAAGATACTTTTATGGAAAACATCTGAAGATGGAAGAAAGAATGTTTCAGAATTTTGTTAATGAATCTTTATTTCAGGGATCAGTAAAAGAAACAAAAGGTTATTATTTTGGTTATGCATTTGAAGGAATTTTTCTGGATGCCTATTGCCGGTTTGTGAAATACTGGAAAGAAGAAAATAATATCCAAATCCTGTATTTCCCATATAATGCAGCATCTCTTGCACAGGCGTATTCAACATTATATCAAGAAGACCGGACAGAAATTTTATATGCCGATGAAAATACAAAGAGAAACCGCAATCTGATCATTTATTTAAATTATAATATCTGGAAAAACAGTGCGGTGGTCGATCTGTCTATAGAAGAAAATTTTACAAAATATATCAGAGAAAATGTTGACACACCAGTAAAAACTTTGAATCTATGTGATTTTTTCAAAAAGAATGATTTGAAAAAAAATGAAGACCAGATACAAAAAGCCATCGAGATGATGAAGGATCCTGGATTTATAGTGGAAGAATATGATCAGGGACTTGCTGTATGGAATGAGGATAAATTTGATATACAGGAAATCCGTAATGTTCAGGAGATACAAAAAGGAGCCATTGAATTCGTAGATAAGTTTCACGAATGCAGTGAAAAGTCCGTATATCGGAAAAATCAGTACGAGATTTTTGACCACAGTTTTGTTGCAGATGTTATGGAGTATGCATTTGATGAGAAGAAACGAGGAAAGATTCATAAAACATTAGAACAAAAGATCATACAGTCAGCCAAAATAAGAAAAGTCATTCAAAAATTAAAGAAACTAAAGAATATTCTGAAAGGAGCGGCATTGTGATTTTATATGTAGGAGCATCGCTGTATCATATTTTATGTTTTTCGATTCACAAAATAAGAAATCATCCAACGGAAGATGCATTGTTAGTGATCGGAGATAACATATTTTCAAAAAGCGGTATGAAGGAATTAAAAAAGGATTTGGAACAGACCCAGATTTTTAAACGAGTTGAAATTCTGAAATTTATTGAAGGTGCATATTCAAATCCATATAAGATCACAAGGAATTCTGATGAAGAAAGAATTGATCAGTATATCAGATACAACGAAGAATGGATAGAAGACTGGCTTTCCAAAAAGGATATCAGGTTATCCGATTATACGGAATTTAATTCTGCGATCGACCACAGACATCTCGGACTTTACCTGTTGTCAAAAAGGATATCCTATCAGTATTTTGAAGATGGAAACGGGCTCTTGTCAAGAAGATGGGTGCAGCTTGAATTTCATAAGAAGGCTCAATATGCTTCTTATGCGGTGTGCAAACGATTGCATGCCTTAGGTGAGAATGACATTGTTACAAAAAAATATGCGAATCAAAGTGCACAGGAAGAAGGCTTCTATGATGACAAAATGGAAGATTTTGAGGTGACAAAATTATTTAAAATACTAGATGAGAAGGATCAAAAAAAGATTTTACAAATGTTTCATGCAAAAAAACTAGAACTGCCAAAAGGAAAAGATCCTGTACTTTATCTGACAAGATATGTTCGTTATCTGCAAAAACCAACGATTGAAAATCATGAATTTATCTCATCTATGATCGTAGATCTTTTTGCAAACGACCATCCTTTGATCGTAAAACCACATCCAAGAGATTTTACAGGAAGATACCAGCATATGTTTCAAGATGCAATTGTGCTGCCAAAGCAGTTTCCATCAGAACTCTTACCATTTTTATATGATGGGAAATACGAAAAGATCATTACAACAGGTTCCACTGCGATTGATGCACTAAAGAATTATGGAAAGGAAGTAATCAAACTGGATATTGAATTTGAAAATAAAGTTTATGCGATTTATCAATATACAGCATCTGTTTTATTTGCAAGGGAAATGTTTCCGAATCTTACAAAAGATGAAATTGCAATTGCAGGATGCAGTATGGAACTGATGAATCCGTTGTGCAGAGAATTTCTTGGATTTGAGGCTTCTGCACAGATTGATAAAAATAAGAAGTATAAGGTTATTTTGTGTGATGAAGTAGGCGAAGAAGTAAGTAGCAAAGATCTTAAAGCAGACTGTATCTGCTATTTAAATACCAATCATGACTATCGGTTCGCAGATGATATAAAGCAGGGATTTGAAAATATCCATTATTTAAATGTCCTTGTCAGACAGACAAAAGAAAATGCAATTGGTAAAGATCAGGAACATGCCATTTTTGTAAATACCAAAGATCAGGAAATTGTAGATAAATTAGAACGATTTTTTATACGTCATGAGTTCTTCTACACAGGAGTCGAAATGTTTGTTGGAAATGCATCTATGGCACAAAAGCAATATATGCAGATCGTGTCAGAAATCTTATGGACAAAATCGATGCAGGAGAGAAACACAAATCAAACGATTTTCCTAAACTTACCTAAAATGAAAAAACATATATCACCAAATGACATCAAAATGATGAAGCAATTACTCAAAAAAGTAAAAGAAGAAAGGAATTTCAATGAAAGTAACAGCCTTTGTACCAATGAAGTTAAATAACGAAAGATTACCAGGGAAAAATACAAAATCATTTACGAATGGAAAACCACTATGTCAGTACATTTTAAATACATTGTTAAAAGTAGAAGGAATTGATGAAATATATGTATATTGTTCCGATCCGTCCATCATGCTTTATCTCCCAAAGGGAATCAAATTTTTAAAAAGAGATCCAGCATTAGACGGAAGCCATGTAAAGATCAATGAGGTTTTAAAAGCATTTGCAAAAGATATTCCATCTGATGTTTATGTACTTGCCCATGCAACAGCCCCATTTATCCACAAAGAAACGATGGAACATGGTGTAAAAGCGGTTTGCGAAGAGGGATACGATTCAGCACTGAGTGTACATAAACAGCAGGACTTTTTCTGGATGGATGATAAACCATGGAATTATGACACAAAAGAGATTCCAAGAACACAGGATTTAAAACCATTATACAGAGAAACAACGGGACTTTATATTTACAAAAATGAACTGATCACCGAAGAAGGAAGAAGAATCGGAGATCGTCCAAAGCTTTTAGAGACAGACTGGAAGGAAGCTGTGGATATCAATAATTCAGAAGATTTTGTGATCGCAGATGCGATGTATAATTATTATCGACAAAGAGGAGAAAGAATCTATGAATAAAGTAGCGGTACTTGATTGTACACTGCGTGATGGCGGGTACGTCAATGATTTTGATTTTTCAAAAAATACGATTAAAACGATCATTGCGAAACTTGGAAAAGCGCATATGGATGTGATCGAATGTGGTTTCTTAAAAAATATCGAATATGACGAAAATAAATCACTCTACAGTGATGTTGACCAGATCACACCGCTGATCGCACCAAAGAAGAAACATACGATGTATGTTGCAATGATCGTTACGGGAACGATTCAGGCATCAAAGATCATTCCAAGAAGAAAAGATACGATTGACGGAATTCGTATTACATTTCACAAAAAAGAAATGGATGAAGCCTTTGAACTTGGATATGCCTTGATGGATAAAGGATATGAAGTCTTTATGCAGCCGGTTGGAACGACAAGTTATTCGGATGTAGAACTTTTAAATCTTTTTGAAAGGATCAATGAGATGAAACCATATGCATTTTATCTTGTTGACACTCTTGGAAAACTTTATGCAAAACAGTTATTAAAGTTGTTTTATCTGGCGGATGATAATCTTGATGAGGATATTACGATCGGATATCATTCCCATAACAATCTGCAGTTATCATTTTCCAATGCCCAGCAGCTCATACAAAGCTGTGGAAAAAGAAATATCATCATTGATGGATCAGTCCTTGGAATGGGAAGAGGTGCTGGAAATCTGTGCAGTGAGATCCTTACACAGTATATCAATGAGAACATAGATTATTGTTATCACACAGAGATGTTACTGGAACTTATGGATGAGTATATCAGTCCGATCTCCTATATCCATCCATGGGGATACAGTGCCGGATATTTCCTTGCTGCAACGAATAACTGTCATCCTAATTATGTAGGTTTTCTTTTAAATAAACAGACATTAAATATGAAACAGATCTATCAGGTATTAAAGGAAATACCGTCAGATGAAAGATCTTTGTATAACGAAAAACTGATTGCCGGCCTATATTTGAAATTCCAGGAAAATGAGATTGATGATAAAGATACGATCAAGGAATTACAAAAACTGATCAAAGATAAAAAAATCGTTGTGGTTGCACCGGGAAAAAGTTTGACAGACGAGAGAGAAAAGATCGAAGAATACATGAAACAAGAAAATCTCTTTGTGATCAGCGTAAACAGCATACCAGAATATATCATACCGGATGCAGTGTTTATCAGCAATCAGAAACGATATCATCAGTTAAAGAAAGAACATGGAATCAAAGAACTGCCATTCCCAGTGATCACAACATCCAATATTCAGGTGTCAAAGGCTGTTCAGTATATTGTAAATTACTCAAGTCTTGTGATAGCAGATGAGATGATCACAGATAATGCCTGCTTAATGTTATTTAACCTGTTACTGAATATGGGTGTGGAAGAAGTATCGGTGATCGGATTTGACGGATACCATACAAATGTAGAACGAAATTATTACACGACCCGGCTGATCAACAGTTCAGATCGTGAAAAATTAAGAACGATCAATAAACATATCAGAAAATATATGAAGAAGATCAAGGCACATATGGAAGTAGAATATGTAACAACATCATTGTACGAGAAAGAACATAACAATAAATAAAGAGTGGAGGCTGTTTATGATTTTATTTCGCTGTGATTCCGTGTATCAGCTGATGAATGCGATACAGATTAAGATGACACTTTTAAAAGACGAATCAGCAGATCTTTTATTAAGCGATCATACCAACTTTGATCCATTGATCCCTGCATTACAGGAAAGCGGGATCTTTGAAGAAGTCAAAAGACTTTATTCAAAGAAAAAAGCAGATGAATACTGGACTTATACAAAAGAAGAACGAAAAAATATCAGCAGACATCCACAGAAATATGTGGATATGACTGTTTTTGACAAAGAATATACCGAATTTTATATCAGTTTTGAGACGGCTTATGCAAAATTAATGTATTATGCGATGGTAAAAAAAGGAATGCATCCAAAGGTACATTTATTCGAAGATGGTATGGCAACGTATGTCTGTGATGTAAATAAACGCTGTATGGAAGATGGTATGGATCATGAATCTTACAAAGAAGATAAATTTATAGAGAACATTGAACGATTACTGCTTTATAATCCGGCATTATTTACAGGAGAAAAGATGCCATTTCCAATCGAGAAAATTCCAGCCATCGATTACAAAAATAAAGAGGTAAAAGATATCTTCCATCATATTTTTGGCGAGGCGAAGCTTCCAAAACAAAAATTTATATTTCTGGAAGAAGCATTTTTTGATGATAAGATTCCGTCCAATGATTTGGAACTTGTCTTAAGAATCGCGGAGATCGTAGGAAAAGACCAGATGATCATAAAACTTCATCCAAGAAATAAAGTGAACCGCTTTAAGGAATATGGATTTCAGACGATGGAGCATACACAGGTTCCATGGGAAATCACATTGATGGATGAAGATATCACAGATAAGATCTTATTTACAGTATCATCGAATGCTTCGATCACGTCAAAACTGATCTTTGAGAAAAATATGAATGTGATCATGTTATACAGGATGTTTACAGGGAAAACATGGCTGATGGGAAATGCAAACTTCAGCCTGTATCATGAAAGATCGATCAAAGAATTTAATAAAGACCGAAAGAATATTTACTGTCCACATTCATTTGATGAGATGGGAGAAATCTTAAAATATATAGAAGGAGTCGAAAAGATTGAAAGAAGATCATAAAACCATTCCGGAAGTATCTGTTGTGATTCCGGTGTATAATGCAGAAAAATATTTAAGACAGACGATGAGCTATCTTTTGTATCAGACATTGGAGGAAATCGAATTTATTTTTGTAGATGACGGATCAAGCGATCATTCGGTATCGATCATTGAAGAATATATGCAGATGCATCCAGATAAAATTTCACTTTATCATACGGATCATACAGGACCTGGAGGAGCAAGAAATAAAGGAATTGAATGTGCGAGAGCAGATTATATCGGATTTGCAGATGCGGATGATTATATGGAATATAATATGTACGAAAAAATGCTGCACGCAGCAAAAGACGGAAATCATGATCTTGTCTGTACGCCATATTATCTGGTCAGAGATGATAAGAAAAGAATTCATGGAAGGATCAATCAGCCGGTAAAAAAAGACCAGTTGATCTTTCATGGGGAAGTTGCATTCTGGAATAAGCTGATCCATAAAGATTTACTTCATCAGACAGGGAAAATACCACAGATCTGGTTTGAAGATACTGCCTATATGCTCCCATTGTTTTCTTATGCACAAAATCTGGGATATTTAGATGAGCCACTGTACTTTTATATCAAAAGAGAAGGTTCCATCACAAACAGTATGGATGATAACAAAACATTAGATACGATCATTGCGGAAGATTATGCGGTTGAACACTGTGCGCAAGAATATAAGGAAGCCGTGGCAGCAAGAATCTCTGATCGTATTTTGTTTAATATGAGAACAAGATGGATATATTTTGACCAGTTTGTAAAACACCTGAAAAAATACAGGGAAAATCTTCTGGATAATCAGATCTTAAAAGCATATCCGGTAAGATATCAAAAAATCCTGCGTTATCTTGATTTTCCAGAAGAACGAATTCCAAGAAATCTGTTTGTTGCAGATTTTGGACATCACGCAGCAGATTTTTATGAGTATAAGAAAAAAGCATTTCAAAATGAATGTAAGCTGATCATTTTAAATGAAGAAAACTGTGATATTTCAGAGACTGAACAAGTAAAACAGGCATACATAGAAGGAAACTTTGAATATGTTTCACATTATTTTGCAGTAAAAAATCTTTCTATGTATGGAGGCATTTATCTTGGAGATGGAATAAAGATTCAAAAGCCATTGGAATTTCAGAGATGTTTTTCTTCTTTCTTTGGATTCCTTGATAAGGACACGTTTACAGACCGTGTCATGGGATGTGTGAAAAATGATCCGACAATGAAGCAGTTATGGAATACCTATGAGTACCCACAGTTTTACGAGGACACATATTTACCATTGAAAGACCGACTGAAAAATATTCTGATCGCATATGCGGGAGTTGTGATGGATGATCAGACACATTTATATGAATATCCATGTGCTGTATTTCAATCATCTGTATTTGTTGCAGGGGGCAGAGATCCGATGCATGTGTGCAGTCATGATTTTACGAAAAACTATAAGGAAGATGGATATACGGTTCTTCCTGATGCAACGGTGGAATCTTTTGTAAGCACAAAAACGGAGACCCCGGACAGGGTTCAGCAGGAATTGGAACGTGTGACGTTGTTGAAAAATAAATTGTTGAATCAGAGGAAAGAATTGAGGAAGGAGAATAAAAAGTTGAAGAAGAGGATTGGGGAGTATGAGAATTCTACTTCTTGGAGGATGACGGCGATATTTCGGAAGATTCGGCAATTGTAGTTTGATAAACTGAAGGTATTGGCAGAATATTATAAAAATGGTTATCTGTCTGCGACGCGCTCTCGCTCGACTCACACGTAGCTGTACTAAGTTCCTGAATGATCTTACGATCATCCACTCACTAAGTGAAGACGTGTTCCTACGGTCGCCGACAGATAACCATTTTTATAATATTCAATAATTTCAGTAATCGAAACCACCAGTGGGTGTGTATGTTAAACGATATTGGCTAAAAATTTTTGTACTCAAAGACAGAAGGATTATGAGCCTTCCAAACTTGCATTTTGAGAAAGGTAGGACTATAATTTGGATGTACGGGGCGTGGCTCAGCTTGGTAGAGCGCGTGGTTCGGGACTACGAGGTCGCAAGTTCAAATCTTGTCGCCCCGATGAATGAATTATAAGAAGGCATCGACAGATTATGGTCGGTGTTTTTTTGTGTAAATGAATACTATATGTATTAGATTTCAAATATTAGATGCTTGATGAAAAAGATAAAGAGAAAAAATTTGAGGTTATTATAGTAATAAATTATTGAAACAGCTATAATATAGATAGAATTGCTTTATAGTTATATGGAAAGGAGGAAAGTGATATGCCTGTAACAATGCAAGACTTAATGCAACAATATATTGAAGAAGTAAAAAAAATATATGGAACGCATATTTGTCGTATTATTTTGTATGGATCCTATGCCAGAGGAGATTTCAGACCTGATTCTGATATTGATATTATTATCTTGTTAGATATGACAGACTTAGATTTGAAATCGTACAGCCAGCAGCTTTCCTATATGACGTATGATTTTAATATGGATCATGATTTAGATATAAAACCGATTGCTAAAAGTGAAGAGCATTTTAAAAAATGGTGTGAAAATTACCCGTTTTATGCGAATATTAACAAAGAAGGGGTGGTTTTATATGGAGCAGCATAATAAAGATATTGGAACGAAAGAAGAAGCTGACAGACAAGTATCGGTGGCAGATGAGTTTATTCAATTAATAGAAACTTATTGCAATAAAAAGATCGAAAAAGAACAATAAAACCAGAAAGAGACAACCAATGAACAAGATAAACTACCAAAAACAACTAGATAAAGTAATCGAAAACCTGGGAGAAACAAAACCAACCTTATTACTCCACAGTTGCTGCGCCCCATGCAGCAGCTACGTCCTGGAGTATCTCTCCCAATATTTCGATATCACCATCGACTACTACAACCCCAACATCGACTCCAAAGAAGAGTACGAAAAAAGAGTTCATGAGCAGCAGCGATTGGTCAATGAAATGAATCTTCCTATTAAAGTGATCGATGCCGGATATGATCCACAGACGTTCTTTGATATGGCAAAGGGGTATGAGCAGGAACCAGAAGGCGGCAAGAGATGTTACCGCTGCTACAAGCTAAGACTGGATCAGGCAGCCAAGCTTGCCAAAGAAGGCGGATATGACTATTTCACAACAACTCTCACGATCAGTCCGTTAAAAAACGCATCATGGCTGAATGAATTAGGACAGAAAGCAGGAGAACTTTTGGGTGTAGAATTTCTGCCATCAGATTTTAAAAAGAAAGGTGGCTACCAGAGATCTATTCAGTTATCCAAAGAATATAATCTGTATCGCCAGAATTTCTGTGGTTGCATTTTCTCGAAGCGAGAAAGTGAAGAACGGATGAACAAACAAAAAAACATAGAAAAAATGTAGAAAAATACAAAAAAGTACTTGCAACGACAAAAAATTTATGATAAAATTTTTACAATTTGTAGAGAAATATTTCTGAAATAAAAAATGACCCAGGTATTGGAAGGACAAAATGGCTGAATTTCCAATACTTAGCTTCGTAATTTTTATTTTAGGATATTTCTTTTTTTTATACAAACAATAAGGGTTATGAGCAAACCCTTATTCTATAGGTAGAAAGTTAGTCTTTTCTACTATATACCCTATGAATGAGACTTTTTAGGAGGAAAAATTACATGAACGCATTTTTGATATTGGAAGACGGACACGTATTTGAGGGAAAAAGTTTTGGAGCCCAAAAAGAAGTGATCTGTGAAGTCGTATTTAATACTTCCATGACAGGTTATTTAGAAGTATTAACAGACCCTTCCTATCAGGGACAGGGAGTCGTAATGACTTATCCACTGATTGGAAACTATGGAGTATGTCTAGAGGACATCGAATCTGAAAAACCTTGGCATTCAGCCTTTATCGTAAGAGAAATCTCAAGAACTTCAAGTAACTTCCGAAGGGAAGAAGACTTAGAAGATTATCTAAAAGAACATGATATCCCAGGTGTTTGTGGTGTTGACACAAGAGCAATCACAAAGATCTTAAGAGAGCACGGATGCATGGGTGGAATGATCACTACAAATCCTAATTTTAATTTAGATGAAATCCTTCCAAAATTAAAAGAATACAGAGTGACAAATGCAGTAAAAACTGTTTCAAGAACAGAAAAAGAACATTTTCCTGGAGATGGATTTAAAGTTGCATTATTAGATCTTGGAACAAAAAATAATATTATCCGTTCTTTACAAAAACGTGGATGTGACGTTACAGTTTATCCTGCAGATACAACAGCGGAAGAAATCTTAGGAGATGATCCAGATGGAATTATGTTATCAAACGGACCTGGAGATCCAAAAGAATGTGTAGAGATCATCAAAGAGATCAAGAAGTTATATGACAGTGAAGTACCAATTTTTGCAATTTGTTTAGGACATCAGTTAATGGCACTTGCAACAGGTGCAGACACAGAAAAAATGCGTTGGGGACATCGTGGAGGAAATCATCCGGTCAAAGATTTAAAGAGCGGACGTGTTTACATTTCTTCTCAGAACCACGGATATGTGATCAAAGAAGAAACAATCGATCCAGATGTTGCAGAAGTTTCCTTTATCAATGTAAATGATAAAACAATCGAAGGATTAGACTATAAAAATAAAAATATTCGAACAGTTCAGTTCCATCCAGAAGCATGTCCTGGACCACAGGATACCAATTATTTATTTGATGAATTTATGGATAGAATGAAAGGAGCAAAAAATGCCTAAGAGAGAAGATATAAAGAAAGTACTTGTAATCGGGTCAGGACCAATCGTTATTGGACAGGCAGCAGAATTTGACTATGCAGGAACACAGGCTTGTAGAGCACTTCAGGAAGAAGGAGTGGAAGTAGTCTTAGTAAACTCAAACCCTGCAACAATCATGACAGATAAAGATATTGCCGATAAAGTATATATCGAGCCATTAACAGCTCCTGTCATTGAAAAGATCATCGAAAAAGAAAAACCGGACAGTATCCTTCCAACACTTGGTGGACAGGCAGCTTTAAACCTTGCAATGGAATTAGTAGAAAGCGGATATCTTGAAAAATCTGGAGTGAAACTGATCGGTACATCTCCATCAACAATTAAGAAAGCAGAAGACCGCCTGGAATTCCAGCAGACAATGGAAAAGATCGGAGAACCGATCGCAGCAGGACAGGTTGTTAAAACTGTAGAAGATGGAGTAGAATTCGCCAAAGTGATCGGATATCCAGCCGTACTTCGTCCAGCATATACACTTGGAGGAAGTGGTGGAGGAATCGCCCACAATCAGGAAGAATTAGAGACAATCCTTGAAAATGGTCTTCGTTTAAGCCGTGTAGGGGAAGTATTAGTAGAACGTTATATCGGTGGATGGAAAGAAGTCGAATACGAAGTAATGCGTGACGAAAATGGAACATGTATTACAATCTGTAACATGGAAAACATCGACCCAGTTGGTGTTCATACAGGAGACAGTATCGTAGTTGCTCCATCTCAGACATTAGGAGATAAAGAATACCAGATGCTTCGTACATCTGCATTAAATATCATCACAGAATTAGATGTTCATGGTGGATGTAACGTACAGTATGCATTAAATCCAGACAGCTTTGAATATTGTGTTATCGAGGTAAACCCTCGAGTAAGCCGTTCTTCAGCGTTAGCTTCCAAAGCAACAGGATACCCAATCGCGAAAGTAACAGCCAAGATCGCGATTGGATATACATTAGATGAAATCGAAAATGCGGTAACAAAGAAAACGTATGCAAGTTTTGAGCCAATGCTTGACTATTGTGTAGTGAAAATGCCAAGACTTCCATTTGATAAATTTATTCATGCAAAACGTACTCTGACAACTCAGATGAAAGCAACTGGAGAAGTTATGAGTATCGGAACAAACTTTGAAGGGGCGTTAATGAAAGCCATCCGTTCCTTAGAGCAGCATGTAGACAGCTTAATTTTCGGTGATTACGATAAATTAACAGATGATGAATTATTAAAAGAACTTGAAAAGATCGACGACCTTCGTATCTATGTGATTGCAGAAGCAATTCGTCGTGGATTTGACTATGATACGATTTTTAACATCACAAAGATTGACCGCTGGTTCTTAGATAAGATCGCAGTCTTAGTTGAGATGGAAAAGAAATTAGCACAAGCCGATACATTAGATAAAGCTTTATTACAGGAAGCAAAACGTTTAGAATTCCCAGATAAAGTGATCGGAAGCTTAACAGGTAAGACAGAACGTGAGATCAAAGAATTAAGAAATGAATATAATATTCATGCATCTTACAAGATGGTAGATACATGTGCAGCTGAGTTTGATGCAGCAACACCTTACTACTATTCTTGCTATGACGGAGAAAATGAAGTCGAAGAAACATCAGGAAAGAAAAAAGTCATGGTACTTGGTTCTGGACCAATCCGTATCGGACAGGGTATCGAATTCGACTTCTGTTCTGTACACAGTGTATGGGCATTAAGCAAAGAAGGATACGAGACAATCATCGTAAACAACAACCCTGAAACAGTTTCTACAGACTTTGATGTCGCTGATAAACTTTATTTTGAACCATTAACAGCAGAAGATGTAGAAAGTATCGTAGATCTTGAGAAACCAGACGGTGCAGTCGTACAGTTCGGTGGACAGACAGCGATCAAATTAACAGAAGCACTGATGAAGATGGGAGTACCAATCCTTGGAACAAGTGCTGAAAATGTAGATGCAGCTGAAGATAGAGAATTATTTGACGAGATCTTAGAAGAATGCTGTATCCCAAGACCAAAAGGAACAACAGTCTTTACATGCGAAGAAGCAATCAAAGTTGCACATGAACTTGGATATCCAGTGCTTGTAAGACCTTCTTATGTACTTGGTGGACAGGGAATGCAGATTGCGGTATCTGATGAAGATATTACAGCATTTATGGAAGTTATCAACCGTTACGAGCAGGAACATCCAATCTTGATTGATAAATATCTGGTTGGTAAAGAAGTCGAAGTTGATGCTGTTTGTGATGGAACAGATATTCTGATCCCAGGAATCATGGAACATGTGGAACGTGCCGGAATCCATTCAGGAGACAGCATTTCCGTATATCCATCTATTAATTTAACAGATAGGATTAAACGAATCATCGCAGAATATACAAGAAAACTTGCAAAATCATTACACGTTATCGGACTGATCAACATTCAGTTTATCGTAGCAGATGATGAAGTATATGTCATCGAAGTAAACCCAAGATCTAGCCGTACTGTACCTTATATCAGTAAAGTAACAGGTATTCCGATCGTAGCATTAGCAGCGAAAGTGATCACAGGGGCAAAGATCAGAGATCTTGGATATGAACCAGGACTTCAGAAAGAATCTGAATACTATGCAGTGAAGAAACCTGTCTTCTCATTTGAAAAATTAAGAGGAGCAGAGATTAGCCTTGGACCTGAAATGAAATCTACAGGTGAGTGCTTAGGTATTTCTAAGAACTTCCATGAAGCATTATATAAAGCGTTCTTAGGAGCTGGAGTCAATCTTCCAAAATATAAGAAGATGATCTTAACAGTCAAGGATTCTGATAAGATCGATGCGATCGATATCGGACATAGATTTGAAGCGTTAGGATATGAGATCTTCTCAACAAAGAGCACATGCAGAGTCTTAAATGAAGCTGGAGTTCATGCAAAACCAATCAATAAATTAGAAGAACCATCTCCAAACTTGCTAGATCTCATTTTAGATGATAAAATTGATTTAGTCATTGATACACCATCACAGGGTGTAGGTCGAAGCAAAGATGGATTCCTGATCCGCCGTTACGCAATCGAAACAGGAGTAACATGCCTTACAAGTCTTGATACGGCAGATGCTCTGCTGACTAGTTTGGAAACAGGAAACAGAGATCAGCTCAGCGTAGTTGATATCGCACAGATTTAATAGAAGTAAGAAGGAGTGATGTTATGGGTCGATACACAAAACAAGATGTGATAGACCTCGTCAGAGAAAACGATGTAGAATTTATCAGACTACAGTTTTCTGACTTGTTCGGAACAATGAAGAACGTCGCGATCACCGCAAGACAGCTTGAGAAAGCATTAGATAACAAGTGTACATTTGATGGATCCAGTGTTGATGGATTTGTCCGCATTGAAGAATCTGATATGTATTTATATCCAGATCTTGACAGCTTTGCGATCTTCCCGTGGAATGCGGGAGGAAACCGTGTGGCAAGACTGATCTGTGATGTATATGGTCAGGATGGACTCCCATTTGAAGGGGATCCAAGAAATGTACTAAAACGAGTGATGGTTGAGTGCCAGAAGATGGGGTATAAATTTAACGTCGGTCCGGAATGTGAATTTTTCTTATTCCACACAGATGAAGAAGGCCGCCCAACGACGGTTTCTCATGAGAAAGCCGGATATTTTGATGTAGCTCCATTAGACCTTGGAGAAAGTGCCAGAAGAGATATGATCTTGAATCTTGAGGATATGGGATTTGAGATCGAGGCATCTCATCATGAAGTTGCACCTGCACAGCATGAGATCGACTTTAAGTACGACAATGCCTTAAGAACGGCCGATAACATCCTCACATTTAAATTTATCGTAAAATATATTGCCAAAAGACATGGACTTTATGCAAGTTTTATGCCAAAACCAATTACAGGAGTGGATGGTTCTGGAATGCATCTTAACATGTCCTTATGGAAGAATGGAAAGAACATTTTCGCTGATTCTAAGAATGAACTTGGGATCAGTGATGAAGCTTTCTATTTTATGGCAGGAGTCATGGAACATGCAAATGAGATGTGTCTGATCACAAATCCACTGGTCAACTCTTATAAGAGAATCGTACCAGGATATGAGGCACCGGTTGATGTTTCATGGTCACCGTCAAACAGAAGCCCGCTCATTCGAGTACCGGCAGCCCGTGGAAGCGGAACAAGACTTGAATTTCGTAGTCCTGATTCTGCAGCCAATCCTTACCTTGCACTGGCAGTCAGCCTTGCAGCAGGATTAGATGGGATCAAGCGCAAATTAACCCCTGGAAAGGGTTCCATGAAGAATCAGTATGAGATGGCTGAGGGAGAAAAACAAAAAGCAGGAATCAATACACTGCCAAGAGACATGAAAGAAGCTCTTGAGATTTTCAAACAAAGCACTTATATGAAAGAACTCTTAGGAGATCATATCTTTAATAAATATGTGGAAGCTAAGAGTGCTGAATGGGAATCTTACCAACAGTTCGTATCACAATGGGAAGTCGATCGTTATTTATATAAGATCTAATGATTGACAGATACTTGATACGGGAGGTGAGAAGCTTGGTAAACGTCATCGTTTTATTCCCGAAAACAGAAGTCGCCAGAAGTATCAGAAATCTTCTGGTAAGAAGCGGTTTTGAAGTAACCGCTGTGTGTGCAACGGGTGCACAGGTAGTTCAACGTATGGAAGGTGTTGAGGAAGGGCTTGTCGTCTGCGGATACAAATGCTCAGATATGATCTACAGCGAGTTAAGAGAATACCTCTCAGGAGAGATAAAGATGCTGTTGATCGCTTCTCGCCAATATTTAGATGACTGTGTGTATTCGAACGTGACAGGACTTCCGATGCCTCTTAAGGGGCATGAACTTGTCGAGAAAACGAGAGAGATCGTTACCGAAATTTCTGAGAAGCAAAGACGAAGGAAACAACGGCCGAAACAACGTACCAGAGAAGAAATCCGTCTGCTTGATGAAGTCAAAGAATTACTGATGCAGAACAATCAGATCACAGAAAGTGAAGCCCACACATATATACAGCAGCGAAGTATGAACAGTGGTGTGGGACTTATCGAAATGGCAAAAATGATCAAAGAATCATTAATATATCATAACTAGGAGGAATTTATGTTTAAAATTAACGACAATTACTTGAAACTGCCTGGAAGCTACTTATTTTCAACAATTGCGAAAAAAGTGAATGCATATTCTGAGGCAAACCCTGACAAAAATATTATTCGTTTAGGAATTGGAGACGTAACACAGCCTCTGGCACCAGCGATCATTGACTCTTTACACAAAGCAGTAGATGAAATGGGACATGCAGAAACATTTCACGGATACGCACCAGACCTTGGATATGAATTTTTAAGAAATGCAATCGCAAAGAATGATTATCAGGATCGTGGAGCAGATATCAAAGCAGATGAAATCTTTGTAAGTGATGGAGCAAAATGTGATTCTGGAAATATTCAGGAAATCTTTGCACAGGATAACAAGATTGCCGTATGTGACCCTGTATACCCAGTATATGTAGATACAAACGTTATGGCAGGAAGAGCCGGAACATATGATAAAGCAACAGAAACATGGAGTGATGTTATCTACATGCCATGTACAGCAGAGAATAACTTCGCACCAGATTTCCCAAGCGAAGTACCAGATATCATTTACCTTTGCTTCCCTAACAATCCAACTGGATCAACAATCACAAAAGACCAGTTACAGGGATGGGTAGACTATGCAAACAAAAACGGATGCGTGATCATTTATGATGCAGCATACGAAGCATATATCTCAGAAGATAACGTTGCACACACAATTTATGAATGTGAAGGTGCAAGAACATGTGCGATCGAATTAAAGAGTTTCTCTAAGAACGCAGGATTTACAGGAGTTCGTTTAGGATATACTGTTATCCCTAAAGATTTAAAATGTGGAGATACACAGTTACATGCGTTATGGGCAAGACGTCACGGAACAAAATATAACGGAGCTCCATACATCGTACAGAGAGCTGGAGAAGCAGTTTACTCTGAAGCCGGAAAAGCTCAGTTAAAAGAACAGGTTGGATACTACATGAACAATGCAAAAGTAATCTTTAACGGATTACAGGATGCAGGATACACAGTATCTGGTGGTGTCAATGCACCATACATCTGGTTAAAGACACCAGACAACATGACATCTTGGGAATTCTTCGATCATCTGTTAGAAGATGCCAACGTCGTTGGAACACCAGGATCAGGATTCGGACCAAGCGGAGAAGGATACTTCCGACTTACAGCGTTTGGTAACTATGAGAATACAGTTGAAGCGATCGAACGAATCAAGAGAATGTAATTTAATTATTAAATTAAATATGCGATTTAGAAAAGAATGGGATATCAGGAATAGGGTGTTCCATTCTTTTTTTGTTTAGGTTATAATAAATCATAAGGTAGAAAAAGAAAGTTCATGTAAAAAGTGATAGAAATAAAGGACAGGCTTAATTAAAATTTCGGTAAACCTGTCCTTTATTTTGTAATTATGAGATTTTTCTTGTATTAAATCCATTTTTTATATACAATAGAAGAAATATAAATTAAGATTTTCAAAAAAGGAGATTTAAGACCAATGAAGAAGTTAGCTCTTGCTCAGGAATTAAAGGAAAATGCTTATCCAGGACGTGGAATCGTTATTGGAAGATCCAAAGATGGAAAGAAAGCGGTGACTGCATACTTTATCATGGGACGCAGTGAGAACAGTCGTAACCGTGTTTTTGTAGAAGATGGAGAAGGAATCCGCACACAGGCATTTGATCCAGCGAAGTTAGAAGATCCAAGCCTTATCATCTATGCACCTGTCCGTGTTCTTGGGGACGAAACGATCGTTACGAATGGAGATCAGACAGACACTGTTTATGAAGGAAGAGAAAAAGGACTTACTTTTGAGCAGTCTTTAAGAAGCCGTGAGTTTGAACCAGACGGACCAAACTATACACCAAGAATCTCAGGTCTTATGAAGATTGCAGACGGAACATTCCACTATGCAATGTCCATTTTAAAGAGTGATAATGGAAATCCAGAATCCTGTAACCGATACACATATACATATGAGAATCCGATCGCAGGAGAAGGACGTTTTATCCATACATATATGCATGATGGAAATCCACTTCCAAGCTTCGAGGGAGAACCTAAATTTGTTGGAATCGAAGAAGATATCGATGATTTCACAAACACACTTTGGAACAGCTTAAATGAAGACAACAAAGTATCTCTATTTGTACGTTATATTGATATTGCAACAGGGGAATATGAGACAAGAATCGTAAATAAGAACAAATAATCAGTCAATCAGCAGATCAAAGGAGAAGAAAAATGAAGGAATTAGAATTAAAGTACGGATGTAATCCAAACCAGAAACCATCAAGAATCTATATGGCAGACGGAAGTGAGCTTCCAATCGAAGTATTAAACGGAAAACCAGGATACATCAACTTTTTGGATGCATTTAACGGATGGCAGCTGGTAAGAGAATTAAAGAAAGCGACAGGACTTCCTGCGGCAACTTCTTTCAAACACGTATCACCTGCGGGAGCATCTGTAGGACGTCCAATGTCTGATACCTTAAAGAAGATCTACTGGGTAGACGATATGGGAGATTTATCTCCATTAGCATGTGCATATGCCAGAGCAAGAGGTGCAGATCGTATGTCTTCATTCGGTGACTTTATTTCTTTATCTGATGTATGTGATGCAGATACAGCACGTCTGATCAAGAGAGAAGTATCTGACGGAGTGATCGCACCAGGATATACAGATGAAGCACTGGAAATCTTAAAAGCAAAGAAAAACGGAAACTATAACATCATTAAGATCGATGAGAACTATACACCAGCACCATTAGAGCATAAACAGGTCTTTGGTGTTACATTTGAACAGGGAAGACAGGAACTTCCAATTGATGATGAATTATTATCTAATATTGTGACAGAGAATAAAAACATTCCTGAAGAAGCATTGATCGATATGAAGATTTCTCTGATCGTATTAAAATATACACAGTCTAATTCTGTATGCTTTGTAAAAGATGGACAGGCAATTGGAATTGGAGCAGGACAGCAGTCTCGTGTACATTGTACAAGACTTGCTGGACAGAAAGCAGACAACTGGTGGTTAAGACAGTGTCCAAAAGTTATGAATCTGCCATTTAAAGAAAAGATCCGCCGTGCAGACAGAGATAATGCGATCGATCTTTATATCGGAGACGAATACATGGATGTCTTAGCAGACGGAGCATGGGAAAATATCTTTACTGAGAAACCAGAAGTGTTCACAAAAGAAGAGAAGAGAGCATGGTTAGACAAATTAACAGATGTTACCTTAGGATCTGATGCATTTTTCCCATTCTTTGATAATATCGAGAGAGCACATAAGAGTGGAGTAAAATACATCGCACAGCCAGGTGGATCAGTCAGAGATGAGGCCGTTATTGACTGCTGTAACAAATACAACATGGCAATGGCATTTACAGGAATCAGATTATTCCATCACTAGAATTTCAAAAGACATAAAAACATATCAATTAACAAGATACTGGCAGGAGCCACGGTTTCATGACTGCTGCCAGTATGATATCTCAAAGAAAATTTCAATCAGATTACCAAAGAAAAATAGGATATATGTACGAAAAAAGTACCGAAAATAAGACTTGTTATTTATTTAACGAGAAAATTTATCAGATAGGTATATTGTATTCGATCTAAATTTTGCTATAATAAAAGTAGTTAGATTAGACTAACTTATAAATGTAATAGAAATTATTTTGATCCAAGAAATGGAGGAGTTTTCAAAATGAAACAGTTTGAAGAATGGGAAGGTTTTAAAGGTAGAATGTGGAAGGAAGAAATCAATACAAGAGATTTCATCCAGGAAAACTACACACCTTATGATGGAGATGCAAGCTTCCTTGCAGGACCTACAGAAGCAACAGATAAATTATGGGGTATCTTACAGGGACTTCAGAAAGAAGAACGAAAAAAAGGCGGAGTTCTTGATATGGATACAGACATCGTATCTTCTTTAACTTCTCACGGACCTGGTTATATTAGTGAAGAAACAAAAGATTTAGAACAGATCGTTGGTCTTCAGACAGACAAACCATTAAAACGTGCATTTATGCCATATGGTGGTATCAAAATGGCAGAAGAATCTTGTCGTAACTATGGTTATGAACCAAGTGAAAGATTACATGAAATCTTTACAAAATATTCAAAGACTCATAACACAGCTGTTTTTGATGCTTATACACCAGAAATGAAAAAAGCAAGACATAACAAGATCATCACAGGTCTTCCAGATACTTATGGACGTGGTCGTATTGTAGGTGACTACCGTCGTGTTGCTTTATACGGAATCGACTACTTATTAGAAGAAAAAGAAAATGATTTTGCAAACTGCGGATGCGGTGTTATGACAGATGATGTGATCCGTCTTCGTGAAGAATTAGCAGAACAGAAAAAAGCATTAAAAGGCATGAAGGAAATGGCTCAGATTTATGGATTTGACATTTCAAGACCGGCTAAAACTGCAAAAGAAGCAATTCAGTGGATGTACTTTGGATATTTAGCAGCGATCAAAACTCAGAATGGAGCTGCTATGAGTATCGGACGTGTTTCTACATTCCTTGATATCTATATTCAGCGTGACCTTGACAAAGGAATCATCACAGAAGAAGAAGCACAGGAAATGATCGACCATTTAACAATGAAATTCAGAATGGTTAAATTCGCAAGAATTCCTTCTTACAACCAGTTATTCTCAGGAGACCCAGTATGGGCAACACTTGATCTTGCTGGTATCGGTGTAGATGGACGTTCTATGGTTACAAAGACAGACTTCCGTTTCTTGCATACATTAGAGAACATGGGACCATCACCAGAGCCAAACATCACTGTATTATATTCTTCTGCACTTCCAGAGAATTTCAAGAAATATGCAGCTGATATTTCTATCCGTACAAGCTCTATCCAGTACGAAAATGATGATGTCATGAAACCAGTATGGGGAGATGACTATGCAATCTGCTGCTGTGTATCTGCGACTAAGACTGGTAAAGAAATGCAGTTCTTCGGAGCAAGAGCAAACCTTGCAAAATGCTTATTATATGCGATCAATGGTGGTGTAGACTGCAAGACAAAACAGCAGGTAGGACCAGCCTACAAACCTATCATGTCTGAATACTTAGATTATGATGAAGTTATGCAGAAATATGACGTTATGATGGATTGGTTAGTAGACCTTTATGTAAATACATTAAACTTAATCCAGTATATGCATGACAAATATTACTATGAAGCAGCGGAATTAGCATTAATGGATACAGAACTTGAAAGAACATTCGCAACAGGAATCGCAGGATTCTCTCATGCAGTTGATTCTTTAAGCGCCATCAAATACGCAAAAGTTAAAGCAATCCGTGATGAAGATGGATTAGTTGTTGATTACGAAATCGACGGAGAGTTCCCTAAATACGGAAACGATGATGACAGAGCAGATGATATCGCAGTATGGCTGTTAAGAACATTCTTAGCAAAGATCAAAAAACATCACACATATCGTAACTCTGAGCCTACAACATCTATCCTGACGATCACATCTAACGTTGTATACGGAAAAGCAACAGGAACAATGCCAGATGGTAGAAAAGCAGGAGAACCATTAGCACCAGGAGCGAACCCAAGTTATGGTGCAGAGCAGAACGGATTATTAGCATCCTTAAACTCTGTAGCTAAGATTCCATACGAATGGGCATTAGATGGTATTTCTAATACACAGACGATCAACCCAGATGCTTTAGGACATGAAGATGGGGAAAGAATCAATAACCTTGTAAATGTCATGGATGGATACTTTGATCAGGGAGCGCATCACTTAAATGTAAACGTATTCGGTAAAGAGAAACTGATCGATGCGATGGAACATCCTGAAAAAGAAGAATATGCAAACTTCACGATCCGTGTATCTGGATATGCAGTGAAATTCATCGACTTAACAAGAGAACAGCAGATGGACGTTATTTCCAGAACATGTCATAAAACAATGTAATTTGAATTAGTGGAAAAGAATTATGAATGAAAAAATAACCGGAAAAATCCATTCCATCGAGACTTTTGGTCTTGTGGATGGTCCCGGTGTGCGGTTTATCGCTTTCATGCAGGGCTGCCGGATGAGATGCAAATATTGCCATAATCCGGAGACCTGGCAGGAAAACTGCGGTGAAGACTGGCAGCCTGAAGCCCTCTTAAAGAGGGCTTTGCGTTACCGCATGTACTGGGGAAAAGATGGAGGGATCACAGTTAGTGGTGGAGAACCCCTCTTACAGATCGACTTTTTAATTGAATTTTTTAAACTGGCAAAACAAGAAGGAATTCACACAGCTGTGGATACCTCTGCCAATCCATATACAAAAGAAGAACCATTCCATACAAAATGGTTAGAATTAATGAAATACACCGACCTTGTCATCTTAGACTTAAAAGAAATGGACGAGAAAAAACACAAGAAATTGACAGGCTGTCCAAACAGCAATATTTTAGCAATGGCACAGGAAGTCTCAGACCTAGGAGTAGATCTGTGGATCCGTCATGTGCTTGTCCCAGACCTAACAGACGATGAAGAAGGACTAGCAGACTTAAAACACTTCATCGATGGACTAAAGACAGTCAAGAGAGTAGAAATCTTGCCATACCATACACTTGGACTCTTTAAATGGGAAAAATTAGGAATTAAGTATCCGTTAGAAGGGGTACAGCCACCAAGTGAAGAAGCCGTAGCAAAGGCAGAAAAGATTCTTGGTATCGAGAAAACTTCTCAAAAATAAAGGTAGACAAATCATCCAAGATAGGATATTATAATAACAGTTAGTTAAGACTAACTAACATAAAACAAAAACAAAACATAACAAAGCTAGAAAATCTGACCAGACTTCCTTGGGTCGGATTTTTTATTTGGCTTTTTTATTGACTCATACATATGCGAAGGCTGAGAAAAAGACAAAAGTGAAAAATCAAAGATAGTTTTTGCATACAAATTCGTTATAATTATCACTAATCTTGACAAAGACAAGCTTGATTTATACAATGGTTATAATAATAACCAGTTTGGATGGAAGGAAGAACAATGAAATTAATAGAATTATCAGAAGTAGAAATACTTATCATGAAAAGTATTTGGAAACTTAGGGATGGGATTACGGTATATGAAATTATTGATTATCTAGATCAAGTATATGATAGGAAATATACAAGAAGCACAGTAAAGACATATATCACAAAATTAAAGAAAAAAGGATTTGTAGATACACAAGTGAAAGGCAATTACAGCTATATCACAGCAAAGATCACAGAAGAAATGTATCGTGAAGAACAGATGGAATTGATGAAGGATTTCTGGCATGATGGGTCGATGAAAGAATTGGTTCAGACGTTAACACACACAATATCAAAAGAAGAGAAAGAGGAATTAAAGGATTTGATTGATGATTTGGATGATTAAAAAAATATATATTTATGTCATCAGTATGATACTGCTGAATGGTTTGGTGGGAAGTATTTCGTATATGTGCTTTCGCAAGATAAGGCAGCGACTAGAGAAAAAAGGACTGATCAGTATGTGCATTACTGCTTTAAGGGGAGCAGTCTTATCGTTTCTGATGCCGATCGTAATTGTATTGATCTATTTCATTTATTATGTATATGAAGAAGATTATACAATGTTTGCACTGTCTCCGTTGGTAGGATGGGTATTTTTTGTTGTAGGAATCATTTGGACGATTGGTTTTTAAAAAGCTATACTGAAAACAATACGTATTCAGGCACAAATGAATCAATTACGAAAGAGGGTATGTGTATGCAGCAGATCTATTTTAGATTGCAAGAATCAATGGAATTAAAAAAAGGTGAGAAAATTAAACTGACCGTTTTTTCGTCTAAAGAAATACAAAGAGACGATAAGGATTTTGTAGCAGGAATTATAGACGAGACAGGAAAAGAACGATATGTGATGCATGCGGTCGATATTATACATGACTTTTATGTGAAAAAAGATGGAAAATATAAAGTATTCGTTGAAAATCGTTATAAAAAGAAAATAAAAATAGGAATAGCGATTTGTGTGGAGAAATAATAAATGAGGAAATATGTAGTTCGTTTTATGGTATTTTATATATTAAGCATTGGGTGTTTACTGGGAATTATTATATATTCGTATCAAAATAAGATTGATCGTCATAATGAACAAGTGGAGATAGAATACCCTGGAGTATGGAAGTTATCAGATGAATATGATAATAGAAATTCTAGCTATATGGAATTCCTTCATCAGAAAAACTCTCTCAGTATTTTAAAAGAACTATATAAAGAATTAGAAAAAGCAGAGTTATACAGAGAATATTCCAGACAGATTCTATCTTATCATGAATATTTTCGTGGGAATGAAAAACTTGCATCTGGATCATATAATGACAAAACGGAAGATGGATATCTTACAAATTTAACTGTACGTCAGATGCCAGAGAAAATGATAAATGAAAAGAAGATAGAACAACATATTGAAAAAGGTCGTTGCTTTACTTTAAAAGAGTATCAAAGACCTTTGAATCAAGAGATTCCATTAATTGCAGGATATGATTATCAAAAAGTTTTTCATTTGAATCAGAAAATTAAGGCAGGATATTTGGGAACTGAAAATTGTACGTTTAAAATTGTTGGGTTTTTACATAAGAATACTAGGTTGTCATCGGAATTAAATCTTGATGAAACATTGATTATGCCAACAGTAAGTAAAATGAAAACAATGAAACAAGAGAATGAAAAAATATTAATGTCAGTAAAATGTTCAGGTTATTTTTGTTATAAGAATGAGAAAGAGTATCGTCAAATAAGTAATTTGCTAAAAAGAATACGCAGGGAGACAGGTTATCGTTATGTGATACCGCAGATGAAATGGAAATCAAATAATTTATTACCAATGACAACTGGAAAAGCATTGATATTCATGAGTTTAAATTTGCTACTAGAATTCATCGTTGTATATAAAGTACTGGCTGTGAATACAAGAAAAGTGAAAACATTGGTATATAAAACAGTAGCCCTATGTACGAGTGGGAGTATATTTGCAAATGTATTTTTGCGGTTCTTGTTTCCTAAACACATAAAAATAATTCAAATATATTCTTCTGATTTTGTGGCTTATATGATAATAGTATTTTTGTTATGTGCAGGAATGATTGGATTAAAGGAGAAAAGAACATGATGGAGAAAATTCTGCTTGGGAGTAGTTATCTAGCTCAAGCTATTGTTATGGCAACGATTGCATTTGCAGTCATAAGCACAATTTACTATTTACGATATAATAAAAAGATTATATGTCAGCCAGGATGGATCATAAAATACATATTTTTGGTTTACATAGCAACCGTTGGCATGGTCACGAGAGTATTAGACATCACATCATGGTCATATGGAGGATTTACAGCCTGGAATATTGTACCATTTGTGAATGAAAGCTGGAAATTGATGCTGTTAAATACATTAATGTTTCTGCCAATGGGATTTTTTGTTCCCATATTTATAAAGAAAATAAAATGGAACTATGGAAAAGCAATAATTGCAGGGGCATTGATATCTTTGATGATCGAGTTTGTACAAGTTGTATTTGCAGGAAGAATTGGCGATATTGATGATATCATTTTTAATACACTAGGATTTCTGATCGGGTATATCCTAGAGAACCTATTGCAAAAAATTCTTTTGAAAAAGCAATTAGGATTTGGAACAGAGGCATTGATACTGGTTATGATTAATGGATTTTTAAGTATCCCATTTTATGAGAAGACGGTGTCAATTGGAGATATGATTTTGGATAGTTTGAGTCTCAACAGTTGGTCAGGAAATAGTGGATATATATTGTCATATAACGGCATCCATTACACAATGATCCCATGTATAATACTAGCAGTCATCAGCTGGGCTATAGCACATAGACATCCAAAAGACTATGGTGCTAAAACAGCGAAAATAATCAGTATATTTATGATTGTTTGCTTCATTGGAAATTTTATTCAGATTTTAAGCCAAGATAGTATTATACCAATGCTTGCTGCATCCATTGTGTGTGCGGTAATAAGTCGAAAAACTATTAGATATTAGGGATTTGATATTCCATGAAAAATATGAGATACTATAGTATAAAACATTAAGGAGAATAAGATATGAAAAAATTATCAATACTACTGGCAGGGGTATGCCTAACAGCTGCACTATACAGCGCAGGCACAACTTATGGACAAAACAACAGGTCAGAGAACTAAAAAAAGAACACTCCGGTAAAGATGAGAAAAACATCATTATCTGGGAAGCAGAAGAAGCGAAATAGAGGGGAAAGAAATGTTAATACCAGATCTAATTATACAACTTATCACAGTAGTTATTGGAGTGGTACTATATACAGCTATATTTAAAATAGTAAAAAATGTGATTCATAAAATAATACATTAAAGAGGACAGTATTAGTTTTAGGGAAACAGTTGTGATATAACCAACACATCTTATTATTCAATAGTTCTTTCCAATAAACTTCAAGTATATAAGATATCATAACAATCAAATAGTTCCCGTCCACAACGATTAGCGTTTTATCATTATTTTTGACCGATTCGCAGCCGACATGGTGTATTGTCTGAGCGATATGGAAGTCATTTTGGACTTCCATAAGCGAGTTATACAAGGAATGTCGGCGAATCAGCGATCGGTCAAAAATGATGAATAAAACGCGTGTTGTGGACGGGAACTATTTGATTGTTATGATATCTTATATACTCAAAGTCTATGGTAAAGAAACTATAAATTAAACATTAAAGCGGAATACAATAATATCCCCATCTTTCACAACATATTCTTTTCCTTCCTGACGCACAAGTCCTTTCTCCTTACAAGCCTGCATCGTACCATATTCTTTCAGATCTTCAAAAGAAACAACCTCAGCACAGATAAATCCACGCTCAAAGTCTGTATGGATCTTACCAGCAGCCTGAGGAGCTTTTGTTCCTTCTTTGATCGTCCAGGCACGAGTTTCGTCTTCTCCAGAAGTTAAGAAACTAATTAATCCAAGAAGTGAGTAGCTGGCAGAGATCAGTTTTTCAAGACCAGATTCTTCTAATCCAAGATCTTCTAAGAATTCTTTCTTCTCATCATCATCTAATTCAGAGATTTCCTGCTCGATCTGAGCACATACAACGAATACTTTCGCATCAACGTCTGCGGCATATTCACGAACAGCTTTTACATAATCATTATCTTCTCCTGCAAGTTCATCTTCATTAACATTAGCAGCAAAGATGACTGGTTTGATCGTTAAAAGGTTGCAGGAATTTAAGATTTCCTGATCTTCTTCATCATCTACCTCAAAAGTTTTGGCAAGTTTACCATCCTCAAGATGAGCTTTTACTTTAGATAAGAATTCAACTTCGTGAGCAAGAGATTTGTCGTTTCTTGATCCTTTTGTTGATTTTGCGATACGGCGGTCTAATACTTCAATATCAGAGAAGATCAGCTCAAAGTTGATCGTTTCGATATCACGAAGTGGGTTTACAGAACCATCAACGTGAACGATATTTCCGTCATCAAAACAACGAACAACATGAACGATTGCATCAACTTCACGGATATTTGCAAGGAACTGATTTCCAAGACCTTCACCTTTGGAAGCACCTTTTACAAGACCTGCGATATCAACGAATTCGATCGCTGCAGGGATCACTTTCTTTGAATGGTATTTCTCAGCCAGATAATCAACACGAGCATCTGGAACTGTTACGATCCCCACGTTCGGGTCAATCGTACAGAATGGATAGTTTGCGGATTCAGCACCAGCTTTTGTTAAAGAGTTAAATAATGTACTCTTTCCGACGTTTGGTAATCCTACGATTCCTAATTTCATAATCTATTAATTCCTTTCTCATGGGTATTCTTTAAAACAGACCCGGAAGAAAATATCCAAGGCCATACTGTGAATAGTTTACCATAAGAGACTTGAAAAGAAAAGAGAAATGGGATAAGATATCTTTGATTTAGACAACAAATGTATGCAGCAAAATGAGGTAGAGACTTATTAAGATGATAGAAAGGAAGAGAAAGCGATGGAACATCAAATCAGATTTCCACATCTTGGAATTGTACTGAAAAATGTCGGTGATGGAATTAATATCGGTGGCTTTGAAATTAAATATTACGGAATGATCATTGCAACAGGCTTTTTACTTGGACTGATCGTTTCCTATTACGCAGCAAAACATGAAAATAAATTCAATCCAGAATTAATTTTCGACTATCTGATCGCTATGATCATTCCAGCAATTGTTGGAGCAAGACTTTATTATGTGATTTTTTCATGGGATTATTATAAGAATCATTTATCTGAGATCATACAGATTCGAAATGGAGGACTTGCAATTTATGGAGGAGTGATCGCAGGAGCGATTACATTATATATATTCTGCAAGAAGAAACATATATCAATGCTTCAATTTGGAGATGTTGCAGTAAAAGGACTGCTTGTTGGGCAGATTCTTGGACGATGGGGAAACTTTTTTAACAGGGAAGCATTTGGATCTTATACAAATAGCCTGTTTGCAATGCAGATTCCAACGAACTTTTTTGTGGAACATGGAAGAATTGATGAAATTATATCCAATGGATTATATGATAAAGCAACCTATGCAGTATCTGGAAATGAAGCAGCAACTTTTATCCAGGTACATCCAACCTTTTTGTATGAATCTATGTGGAATCTTGCATTACTGCTTTTAATCATATTCTTTTTTACAAAGAGAAAGAAATTTGATGGAGAGCTGATCGCAATTTACTGTATTGGATATGGAATTGGAAGATTTCTGATTGAGGGACTACGAATGGATTCCCTAATGATCGGATCGACAGGAATCAGGGTGTCCCAGATGTTAGCACTGATCCTTGCAGTTTTTGGAATTGGCTGGATCATATATAACCGCAGAAAATCACGGAAAAATCACAGATAAATCACACAAAAATCACACATCTAAGCACGAAAAGAAGGGAATTTTATGCACTTTCAGCAAGCCCCTTCTTTTTTGTGCAAAAAAACATGAATTTCTAAGAAAAAACTAAGATTTGATTGTGCATTATTCCTTGCAATTTATAGAGGTATCGTATAAAATAATGTTTATAGGTGGTTAGAAGTGGTGGAAAGTGGTGATACCTGTGTTTATGGGAGAATTTAATCACACAATCGATGCAAAAGGCAGGCTGATCATCCCTTCACGATTCCGCGAAGAGTTAGGTCAGGAATTTGTGATGACAAAGGGATTGGATGGGTGCCTGTTTGTGTTTCCACAAAATGAATGGGAAAGCTTTCAAGGAAAGTTAAAGACATTGCCACTGATCAATAAAGATGCCAGAAGATTTTCTAGATTTTTTATGGCGGGAGCAGCTCCGTGTGAGATGGACAAGCAGGGAAGAACATTGATCCCGGCAACACTCAGAGAATTTGCTCAGATGAAGAAAGAAGTTGTATTAACAGGAATGGCTGATCGTATCGAGATCTGGAGTAAGGAGAAGTGGATTGAGAACAATTCTTACGAGGATATGGATGATATTGCAGCCAGCATGCAGGAATTAGGATTAAGCATATAAGTTAGGTGGATTATGGAATTTAAACACATTTCCGTTTTACTAGACGAAACGATTGAAGAACTACATATTAAACCAGACGGAATCTATGTGGATGGAACTCTGGGAGGAGGCGGACATGCATATCATGTATGCCAGAAACTATCAGAGAAAGGAAGATACATAGGGATCGATCAGGATGCGGATGCGATTGCTGCAAGTACGAAGAGATTAGCCCCATTCAAAGATAAGGTAACGATCGTGCGTGATAATTATGTTAACATGCCAAAAGTATTACATGATCTTGGAATTGAACATGTTGATGGAATCCTGTTAGACCTTGGAGTTTCATCATTTCAACTAGATGAGAAGGAACGTGGATTTACTTATAGAGAAGACGTTCCGCTTGATATGAGAATGGATCAGAGACAGTCGCTGACAGCCAGAGACATTGTTAATGATTATTCAGAGATGGAACTGTTCCATATTATCAGAGATTATGGTGAGGAGAAATTTGCAAAGAATATTGCAAAACATATTGTCAATAAGAGAAAAGAAAGTCCAATCGAGACAACCGGACAGTTAATAGAAGTCATCAAAGGTGCGATCCCGATGAAGGTCAGAGCGGTTGGAGGACATCCTGCGAAGAAGACTTTTCAGGCGATCCGTATCGAATGTAATAGAGAATTAGACGTACTGAAAGACAGTATTGATGCGATGATCGATCTTTTAAACCCAGGTGGAAGATTATGTATCATTACTTTCCATTCCCTAGAAGATCGTATTGTCAAGAGAGCTTTTAAGAAGAATGAGAATCCTTGTACATGCCCGCCAAACTTCCCAGTATGTGTATGCGGCAACGTATCCAAAGGAAAGCAGTTAACAAGAAAACCTATCATTCCAGGGGAAGAAGAACTAGAATACAACAAAAGAGCAAAAAGTTCCAAACTTCGAGTATTTGAAAGGGCATAAAGAGGGAGAAGATCAATGGATAAGACAAGACAAGAACGTTATAATATGATATATGGCAATACAGCGAGGAAGATTGAAGCCAGCACACAGCCGGCAAGCACACAACCAGAGAGAAAACAAAGACCAAGAAGAAAAATACAGACAACACCGCAGACCAAACAGAATCAGAAAAGAGTGCAATCTATTGATCTTGCATTTATCAAGGTATTGGTTGCAGGAATCTGTGTGATCGCAGCAATGAGTTTTTTTTATCTGTCAGAGCGTGCACAGTTTATGAAGCAGAAATCAGTTCTTTCTGATTCAAAGACACAGCTTAATACATTACAAGTAGAGAATGAGGATATGAATTTAGAAATCGAACAGAGTATCAAATTTGATACGATTGAGACAGCTGCAAAGAAATATGGAATGAGCAAACCAGATGCAAGCCATATTCTCCGTTATGAGAGTCAGGATGCTGAATATATACGGCAGTATGGAAAGATACCAAATGCAGACTAAGAGGTGGTTGACTTGAAGAAGAGAAGAAGAAAACCAATCAGACGATTAAACAATGCTATGAAAAAACGTACGATCTTTGCGTGTGCTTTCATAGCACTTCTTTTTGTTATTTTGATCGGAAGACTTGTCTATTTCAGTGTTTTTAAGAATAATATTTATAAGAGACAGGTTTTGTCACAGCAGAATTATTCCAGTGAAACACTTCCTTATAAGAGGGGGGATATTCTGGATCGTGATGGAAATATATTGGCAACAAGTCAGAAAATGTATACATTGATCTTAGAGCCAAAAAATATTCTAAGATCTGATAAGATACAGAAAGAAACGATCAATGCACTTCATAAATATATGAAGATCGATAAAGATGAATTATTAAAATTTATAAAAAAACATAAGAATTCATATTATTCTGTGTATAAAGATGAACTTGCCTATAGTGATATTGCTGATCTTAAGGATTTTATTGCTTCTGATAAGGCAGATAATGTCTCAGGAATTGTATTTAGTGAGAAATACAAACGCCGTTATCCAAACCAGTCATTGGCAAGTCAGATGATCGGATTTGTTTCTGATGGAACGATCGGAACAGGAGGTATTGAGCAGTATTATAACAGTACACTCTCTGGAGTGAATGGAAGAAAATACAAATATCTTAATGAGGAACTGGAACAGGATAATTCAATTGTAGAACCAGAAAATGGACAGACAGTAGTATCAACACTTGATTCTAATATTCAGAAGCTGGCAGAAAAAGAGCTCGCTAAATTTGAAAAAAAATATGGCAGTAAAGGAAGCAGTATTCTTGTTATGAATCCAAATAACGGAGAGATTTATGCTATGGCTAATTCTACGTCTTATAATCCGGAAAGCCCAAGAGATGACAAAAATCTGCTGAAGAAATACTCACAGAGCCAGATTAATAATATGAGTGAGAAACAAAAGACAAAAGCTTTCAATGAGATTTGGAAGAATCCAATTGTTTCCAATGCGTTTGAACCAGGATCCACTTATAAGCCATTTACTGTGGCAGCAGGATTGGAAGAAGGAATCTTAAAAGGAAATGAAACATTTTACTGTGACGGCTATCAGAAAGTAGGTCCACATACGATCCATTGTTCTCACAGAAATGGACATGGGCTGATCACATTGTCACAAAGTATTTCACTTTCCTGTAATGATGCTCTGATGCAGATTGCAGAGAAAGAAGGAAAGAATGTATTTGCAAAATATCAGAGAAATTTTAATTTTGGAAAGAAAACAGGAATCGATCTTCCAGGAGAAGCACAGACAGCATCACTGCTTCATGATGCGAAAGATATGACAGCAGCAGACCTTGCAACAAGTTCTTTTGGACAGTCATTTAACTGTTCTATGATTCAGATGGCCAGTGCTTTCAGCTCATTGATCAATGGTGGATATTACTACAAACCACATGTTGTGAAACAGTTAAGAAGCAGTTCTGGAGAAGTTGTAAGTAATATAGAACCTACAATGGTAAAACAGACTGTTTCTAAGGAAACTTCAGATAAATTAAAAAAATACATGAAAGAAACCGTAGAATCAGGAACTGGAACAAAAGCGAAGATGAAAGATTATTCGGCAGGAGGAAAGACTGGTACGGCACAGAAGATACCAAGAAGTGCAGGAACATACATTGTATCATTTTGTGGATTTGCACCAGCTGAGAATCCACAGGTACTTGTATATGTTGTGATCGATGAGATTCAAAAAGAATCTCAGACAAATACAGGACTTGCAGTGGAGGTTGCTAAGAACGTATTAAAGGGTTCATTAAAAGAACTAAATGTTCCAAAAAGCAACAAAAAGTAATATAGAAAAATTTTCTTCATAACCTTATTAATAATAAAGTGAGGATTATGGAGATGAGAACGAAAGCAAAGAAAAGACTTTTGCTTGTTGTGAGCATGGTTTTCACAGGGTTTTTGGTTGTAACGATAAGGCTTTCTTATGTAATGATCGCTCAAGCGGATAAATATTTAAGCTTAGCCAAAAACCTGCACCAAAGAGACCGGGAGATCAAGGCACCAAGAGGCAATATTTACGACAGGAATGGTGTAAATATTGCTTCAAATAAGGCAGTCTACTCGATCTCTGTGATTTATTCTCAGATAACAGACAGGGAAAAAGTAATTAAAATATTATCTGAGAATCTTCTGATCGATGAATCTTTGATCAGAAAAAAAGTATATAAAAATTCAGTAAGGGAAAAAATTAAAAGTAATGTAGAAAAAAGCATCGCTGATCGCATCAGGAGATATAAACTTGAGGGGATTAAAGTGGATGAAGATTACAAAAGAGTTTATCCATATGACAAACTAGCATCGAAAGTCCTTGGATTTACAGGTGGAGATAATCAGGGAATTCTGGGATTAGAAGTTTTTTATGACAAGTATTTGAAAGGAAAAACTGGAAGGATCCGGACACTCACCGATGGCAAAGGTGTGGAGATTGATGGTGCATATGAGGAAAGGGAAGAGCCGGTTTCGGGAAATGATCTTTATACATCTTTGGATGTCAATCTGCAGAATTATGCAGTACAGGCATGCAGGAAGGTAAAAAAAGAGAAGAAGGCGAAACAGGTATCTATGATCCTTATGAATCCTCAGAATGGGGAGATTTATGCAATGGTAAATGAACCAGAGTATAATCTGAATAAACCATTTTCACTGTCAGCTCAAAAGAGAGCAAAGAATAGCAAAAAACAACAAGAGTATCTGAATAAGAAATGGAGAAATTCCTGCTTAAATGATACTTATGAGCCAGGCTCTGTATTTAAGATTATAACGGCAACAGCAGGACTTGAACTTTCCAAAGTACAGGTAAATGATCATTTTAACTGCTCAGGTTTCCGCATTGTCGAGGATCGTAAGATACGATGTCATAAAGTCGGAGGACATGGAAGTGAGACTTTCAAAGAAGGTGTTATGAATTCTTGCAATCCAGTATTTATGGATGTTGGAGCGAGGGTTGGTGTTGATGGAATGTATCAGACTTTCAAGAAGCTTGGTTTATTTGAAAAAACAGGAATTGATCTTGCCGGGGAAGCATCCTCGATCATGCATCAGAAGAAAAATGTCGGGGCGGTAGAACTTGCCACAATGTCATTTGGGCAGTCAATCCAGATCACGCCATTACAACTTTTAAGAGCAGTCAGTGCAGTGATCAATGGAGGCAAACTTGTCACTCCACATTTTGGAGTATATCTTCAGACACAAGATGGAACAAAACAGAAGTTTTTTACTTATAAGACAAAGAAACATGTTATTAAGAAAGAAACCTCTGAGACGATGAAAGAGCTTTTAGAAGCAGTTGTCTCAGATGGATCTGGTAAAAACTGCAAGATTGAAGGATTTTCAATTGGAGGAAAGACAGCGACAAGTGAGAAACTTCCGCGAGGAAATGGAAAGTATATTTCTTCGTTTTTAGGATTTGCGAAAGCAAAGAACCCTACGATCATCGGTATTGTACTGATCGATGAACCTTATGGAACATATTATGGAGGAACGATCGCAGCACCCGTGATGAAAAGTGTGTTTAAGGTTGCACTTCCATATATGGGAATTTATAAGGAATATACGCCAGATAAAAAAGAACCGTAGACAGGATGAAAACAAATGAGGTGGCGACATGAATTATGGTATTGTAAAGCCGGTTTTAATTGCCTTTTTTGTCAGCGTATTATTAAGTCCGATGATGATCAGGTATTTACACAAATTAAAATTCGGTCAGTTTATCCGGGGAGAAGGACCCGAATCACACTTGAAGAAATCAGGAACTCCAACAATGGGAGGACTGATCATTTTATTAGGGATAGTAATTGCATCGTTATTTTATGTAAGAAGATATCCTATGATCATTCCAGTATTGTTTGTAACATTGGGATTTGGATTTATCGGTTTTATTGACGATTATATCAAGGTAGTTATGAAAAGAAATCTGGGACTTCATGCATGGCAGAAGATGCTTGGACAGATCATAGTCACAGGAATTTTTGCATATTATCTGATCAATTATACAGAGATTGGAACTTCGATGCTGATCCCTTTTACACATGGAAAATATTTAAACCTTGGAGCATTTTTTGTACCAGCGGTCTTTATTATTTTGTTAGGCACAGTCAATGGTGCTAACTTTACAGATGGACTAGATGGGCTTGCATCAAGTGTTACGGTGTTGATCGCAACATACTTTACGGTAGCAGCTCTTGGAATGCAGCAGGATGGCATGTCGGCCGGAATCTGGCCGATCTCATGTGCGACCGTTGGTTCATTGCTTGGTTTTTTAGTATTTAATGTATATCCAGCGAGAGTGTTTATGGGAGACACAGGCTCGCTTGCACTTGGGGGATTTGTAGCGGCAACCGCACTTATATTGCATTTGCCGCTGTTTATCCCGATCGTAGCGTTGATTTATATGGTTGAAGTATTATCAGTGATGCTGCAAGTTGGATATTTTAAAGCTACAAAAGGAAAAAGATTATTTAAAATGGCACCGATCCATCATCATTTTGAATTGTCAGGATGGCCAGAGACGAAGGTTGTAGCAATCTTTGCAATCACCACGGCAGTTTGTTGCCTGATCGGACTGGTAGCGATTTAGTAAGGAGAAAAAAATGATAGATACAAGTAAGAAATTTTTGGTAGCAGGAGCAGGAAAAAGTGGAATAGGTTCTGTAAACCTTCTTTTAAAGACAGGTGCAGATGTGAGTCTTTATGATGGAAATGAAGAACTTGATAAGGAAGCTTTATTTGAAAAACTATATGAAAAGAAAGAAATTTCATTAGTTCTTGGAAATATCACAAAAGAAGATATAGAAAAATATGATCTTTTAGTGTTAAGTCCTGGAATTTCAGTAAATGCACCGATCGCTCAGATGTTTTATGATCAGGAGAAACCAGTTTGGAGCGAGATTGAGTTAGCATATCAGGCATCAAAAGGAAAGATTGCAGCAATCACAGGAACAAACGGAAAGACAACAACAACAGCTCTTACAGGAGAGATCATGAAAGGATACTATGAGAGCAGCTTTGTTGTGGGAAATATTGGAATTCCATATACAAGTGTAGCACTAGATACACAAGAAAATAGTGTGATAACTGCAGAGATCAGCAGTTTCCAGTTAGAAACGATCGTTGATTTTAAGCCAGATGTATGTGCAGTATTAAACATCACACCAGATCATTTAGATCGTCATGGAACAGTAGAGGTTTATGCAAAGACAAAAGAATCTATTGGAAAGAATCAGACAAAAGATCAAATTATGGTATTAAATTACGAAGATGATACAACAAGAGATATGGCGACAAGAGCAAATGGCAAAGTTCTATTTTTCAGCCTTCATCATAAGATAAAAGAAGGAGTATTTATGGAAGATGATGCTTTTGTGATCGAAGAAGGAAGTGATAGACAGGTTGTCTGTACATTAGATGATGTAAATCTTTTAGGTGATCATAATTATGAGAATATTTTAGCAGCGATTGCAGTTTCATATTCTATGGGAGTTCCTGTTTCTTATATCAAAGAAGGAATTAAGAGATTTAAAGGTGTAGAACATCGTATCGAATATGTAGATACAGTAAATGGTGTTGCATACTATAATGATTCTAAAGGAACGAACCCTGATGCTGCGATCAAAGGAATTAAAGCAATGAATCGCCCAACATGGTTGATCGGTGGAGGATATGATAAAAAATCCACATATGATGAATGGATCGAAGCGTTTGATGGTAAGGTAAAAGAGCTGATCTTAATGGGTGTGACAGCACCAAAGATTGCGGAATGTGCAAAAGCACATGGATTTGATAAGATTAAATTTGTAGATTCTATGGAAGATGCAGTTTCTTATATTGCAGAAAAAGCACAGGATGGAGATGCTGTATTATTATCACCAGCATGTGCAAGCTGGGGAATGTTCCCGAACTATGAAGTCAGAGGAGATATCTTTAAAGACTGTGTCAGAAAATTAAAGGAGAACTAGAAAAGTGTCAAACCGCATCAAAAAAAAATATATGGCAGGCAAGACATATTTTGATTATCCAACGTTGTTTCTTGTGATATTTCTGATATGTTTTGGTATGGTCATGATTTACAGCACAAGTTCATATAAAAGTATGATGACATATGGAAATTCGTATAAATGGGTATTGAAGCAAGGGCTTGTTGTGCTTGGAGGTGCGATTGCTATATTTTTGATTTCCAGGGCAGATTATAGAATTATAAAAGGACATAAACCAGCATTTCTTTGTCTTGGAATAGCTACTTTTTCTATGATCGTGGTATTATTGGTAGGGGCAGCAAAAAAAGGGTCTGTACGATGGATCAGCATTGCAGGATTCCAGATACAGCCATCAGAATTTTGCAAGTTTTTGCTTATCATTTATATGGCGAATGAATTAGCGATCAATGCATCACAACATAAATTGAAAACGCTTGGTGATCATGCAAAGATTTTAGTTCCAACGATACCGGTCATTGGATTAGTCACATATCAGAATTTAAGTACAGGACTTGTTATATGTGCTATGGTTGGAATCATGACTTTTGTGGTAAGCCAAAGGACGAAAGAATTGATCATAACTGCGGTTGCGTTTATGGCAGGGATAGTCGTTTATCTTATGACTGCTAATAGTTATCGAAACGAGAGATTTCAGATTTGGCTGCATCCAGAGACTCATAAGAAAGGATTTCAGACGATGCAGGCGTTGTATGCGATTGGTTCAGGAGGAATTTTTGGGAAAGGACTGGGACAAAGCATGCAGAAGATGGGATTTATTCCTGAATCACATAATGATATGATATTTTCTATCATTTGTGAAGAATTAGGATTGTTTGGAGCAGTTTGTTTGATTCTCGTTTTTGCAGCGTTGATTTGGAGAATGTTGTTGATCGCAATGAATGCAGATGAATTATTAGGATCTTTGCTGGTAATTGGAGTTATAACGCATATTGCAATGCAGGTGTTTGTAAATATTGCAGTAGTAACCAATACGATTCCGCCAACAGGAATTCCGCTTCCATTCATTAGTTATGGAGGATCATCAATCTTTTCAACAATGATTGAGATGGGAATTGTATTATCAGTATCTAGACGAATTCATTTAGGATAAGGATGAGGTGCTATGGAAGATAACAATGTCATTCGAATGGATGAACATAAAAATAAAAATAAGGTACATAAAATTTCATTTAAGAAAATCTTACTCGGTTTCATTGTTTGCATTCCACTTTCAATTTTGGTCATTGCAGGAACCTGTAAGACAAAGAAAATAAAGATTGATGGATTGAGTTATTATACACAAGCGGAAGTAAGAAAAGCGATCGCAGAAAATGGATATATTAATAATTCAGTTGGATATTATTTAAAATGTAAATTTGCGACACCGAAGATTCTACCGTTTGTGGATACGATTTATGTGAGCATTAATGCTCCGGATTCAATTACGATCCACGTCAAAGAAAAGAAGAGAGCGGGTTGCCTTCAGTATAACGGAAAGTATGTCTATTTTGATAAAAATGGATATGCATTGGAAAGTCATGAAAAAAAATATGACAATGTTCCGCTTGTGACAGGACTAAAATATAATGAGTTACAGATGCAGAAAAAAATTGATGTAAAGGATGAAAAAGTTTTTTCATATCTGCTGGAATTAACAACAGCGATCAGCAAATATCATTTGCCAATTGATCAGATTCATATCAAAGATGATGGAAATGCGTTGCTGATCAGTGGTAATATTACAGTAGATCTTTATGACAAAAATGATATTGATATCAAAATACCAGAGCTTAAAGGAATGCTGAAAAAAGTAAAAGGGAAAAGTGGAACTATTGACATGAGATACTTTAGTGAGGACCGCAAAATTGCTATTTTTCAACCAAAAAATAGTTGAAAAAACTTAGTAAAAAAGGTATCATTAGATTAGTGTACAGAATTTAAGGGAAGTCATTATATATAGATGATGGCGTGAAGGAGGAACAACGTGGTTGAGATTATGCCTAGTGTTGAGAACACACAAGCAAGGATTTTAGTAATAGGAGTCGGTGGAGCCGGTAACAATGCAGTAAACCGAATGGTTGATGAGAATGTCCAGGGTGTAGAACTCGTGGGTGTGAATACAGATAGACAGGCTTTATCTTTATGTAAAGCAGAAACAAAGATTCAGATCGGAGAGAAACTGACAAAGGGACTTGGAGCAGGAGCAAAGCCTGAGATCGGGGAAGCGGCAGTTGAAGAGAATCGTGAAGAGATCACAGAACTGGTTCAGGGATCTGATATGGTATTTGTAACATGTGGAATGGGTGGAGGTACTGGTACAGGTGCAGCACCGATCATTGCCGAGATTTCCAAAGGTCTTGGAATCTTAACAGTCGGAGTTGTGACAAAGCCATTTACATTTGAAGGAAAACCTCGTATGAATAATGCAATGTCAGGAATTGCCCGTCTTCAGGATCAGGTAGATACAATGATCGTCATTCCAAACGATAAGTTATTACAGATCTGTGATAAGAGAACAACGATTCCAGATGCTCTGAAGAAAGCAGATGAAGTATTACAGCAGGGTGTACAGGGAATTACAGATATGATCTATAACCCAGGACTGATCAATGTCGATTTTGCAGATATCCAGACAGTTATGAGAGACAAAGGTATCGCGCATATCGGTATGGGTGTTGCAGACGAAGAACTCGAAGCAATCAAGACAGCGATGGAAAGTCCATTGCTTGAAACAACGGTTGCAGGTGCGACAGATGTTATCGTTAACTTCGCAGGTGCTGTTGGAATGTTAGAAGCGCAGCAGGCTGTAGAATACTTAAAGGATGAGGCTGGAGATGATGTCAACGTGATCTTTGGTACAGTTAATGCTGATTTTGGAGACCAGATCAGTGCAACGATTATCGCAACAGGTATCAAATCAGGAGATATCACAGGAAATGCAAGAACTGGATTTGCAGCAACAAAGAAAGCAAAACCAGCTCCACAGCAACAGGCACCAGCATTTTCAGGGCAGCCAATCCATAATGGAAAGGTGATGGAAGAGCAGCCAGAAGAAACATCACAGCAGACAAGCTATGTTTCAGAAGCAGAGATGGAAGAGATTGAGCATGAAAGCACAAAGATCAACATTCCAGAGTTCTTATTAAAGAGCAGAAGAAGATAATTTCTTTGACAGATAAAAGATAAAACGAAAGCGTGTAGAATTTTGAAAGTTCTACACGCTTTTTTTCTTAATTATTCGATATAATCTCCACGAGTGAAAACAAGTTCATAATCAATACTTGCAAGTCTTCTTCCAAGACATCCGGCACATTCTGCCGCTTCTTCTCCGGTACAGATTTTATTATCATACAAAGAATAATCTTTTCTTACCGCAACAGGAGAAAGATTCGGCATTACAACATTCGCTCCTGCAAGAATGCCTTTTTCTCGTCCACGGGGATCAATGGTCCCAAGTGCCGTTGTGGCAGGAAGCAAAAGATGTGGATTCATAAGACGCAGGATACTTGTTAGATAAGTGGTGAGCTCCACAGTTCCAGAAGGATAATCTTTAAATTTTGTATCATGATGAGGTACAAAAGGTCCGATTCCAACCATTTGAGGATCAAGTTTTTGAATAAATAAAAGGTCATCCACAAGATTCTCAACAGTCTGATAAGGTGCACCAACCATAAATCCAGTACCAACCGCATACCCAATCTCTTTTAGATTCCATAGACATTGAATCCTGTTTTCTAAAGATAGACTTTCAGGGTGCAATTTCTGATAAAGTTCTGGAGTAGCAGCTTCATGGCGAAGCAGATATCGGTCGGCTCCAGCATCGTATAACTTCTGATAGCTTTCTTTGGAACGTTCCCCAAGAGAAAGGGTGATCGCACAATCTTGATAACGTTTCCTGATCTCAGAAACGATCGGAACCATTACATCATCACTATAATGAGGATCTTCCCCGCCCTGAAGGACAAAGCTTCGATAACCAAGCTGATAACCATTTTCACAGGCAGAAAGGATTTCATCTTTTGACAGACGATAACGGTTTGCATGCTGATTACTTCCTTGAATACCACAGTAATAGCAGTTGTTTTTACAGTAATTGGTAAACTCAACTAATCCGCGTGGAAAAACACCATTTCCATAGATTTTTACAGCTTCTTCTCTGGCAAGGGAAGCTAGATAAGATGCATTTTCTTCATCACGTTCTTTAATGAGAGTGATAAATTCACCTCTTGTCAGTGTATGTTCTTTATGTAAACGATCGATTAATTCGTGTAAATTCATAATATCAAACTCCTTTTTTGTCTATAAGAAATATAACATATAATAGAGGAAAAGACCAAAGAAATATGATAGAATAAAGGAAAATGTTCTTAAATTTCAGGAAAAATCGAGACACGAATGGAAAAAGCAATGGTATCAATGATCAAAGTTTTGGTACTAAATAATAAAATTGCAACTTTTCATTGATTGTGATAGAATAAGAAAGTTAATCTTGGCATGCTTTGTAAATGCCATGGAAACTGATAGAGAAAGATGCTAGAAAGAAGGATATAAATGAAGCGCGAAGATGTGAGAAATATTGCAATCATTGCCCATGTCGACCATGGAAAAACGACTTTAGTAGACGAGATGTTAAAACAGAGCGGAATCTTCCGTGATAATCAGGAAGTCGCAGAAAGAGTCATGGACTCAAACGACATCGAGAAAGAAAGAGGAATCACGATCCTGTCTAAGAATACAGGAGTTATGTATAATGGAATCAAGATCAATATCATCGATACACCGGGCCATGCGGATTTTGGTGGAGAAGTAGAACGTGTACTTAAGATGGTAAATGGTGTTGTATTAGTAGTTGATGCATTCGAAGGTCCAATGCCACAGACAAAGTTCGTATTAAAGAAAGCCTTAGAGCTTGATCTGTCTGTGATCGTATGTATCAATAAAGTAGACCGTCCAGAAGCAAGACCAGATGAAGTTGTCGATGAGACATTAGAATTATTAATGGAATTAGATGCAGGAGACAAACAGCTTGACTGTCCATTCGTATTTGCATCAGCCAAAGAAGGATTTGCAACATTAGACCTTGATGGTGAAAAGAAAGATATGAAACCATTATTCGAGACAATTATCGACCATATCGAAGCACCAGAAGGAGATCCAGAGAAACCATTGCAGGTACTGATCAGTACAATTGATTACAATGAATATGTTGGACGTATCGGAATCGGTAAAGTGGATAATGGTGAGATCGCAGTCAATAAAGAATGTATCGTAGTGAATGCTCATGACCCAGAACGTAAAGAAAAAGTCCGTATTACCAAATTATATGAATTTGAAGGACTTGATAAAGTAGATGTGAAGAGTGCACAGGTAGGATCTATCGTAGCAATCTCAGGAATTTCAGATCTGTCTATCGGAGATACGATCTGTGATGTGGATGGAGCAGAGGCAATTCCATTCCAGAAGATTTCAGAGCCAACAATTTCCATGCAGTTTATGGTAAATGACAGCCCTCTTGCCGGACAGGAAGGTAAATATGTTACATCAAGACACATTAGAGATAGATTATTCAGAGAATTAAATACGGATGTCAGCCTTCGTGTAGAGGAAAGTGAGAATCAGGACAGCTACAAAGTATCCGGACGTGGAGAATTACATTTATCCGTACTGATCGAGAACATGCGCCGTGAAGGATATGAATTTGCAGTCAGCAAGGCAGAAGTATTATACCATTACGATGAGAATGGAAAAAAATTAGAACCAATGGAGATCGCAGTCATTGATGTTCCAGAAGAATTTACAGGAGCAGTTATTGAGAAGTTAAGCCAGAGAAAAGGTGAACTTCAGAATATGACAGCCGCCAATGGAGGATATTCAAGACTTGAATTCTCTATCCCATCCAGAGGACTGATCGGATATCGTGGAGAATTCATGACAGATACAAAAGGAAATGGTATCTTAAATACACTGTTTGATGGATATGGACCATACAAAGGAGATATCCAGTATCGTAAACAGGGATCATTGATCGCATACGAAGCAGGAGAAACGATCACATATGGTCTGTTTAATGCACAGGAGAGAGGTACATTATTCGTAGGACCTGGTGAGAAAGTATACGGAGGAATGGTCATTGGACAGACAGGAAAGACAGAAGATATTGAGATTAACGTATGCCGAAGCAAAAAGCTTACAAATACACGAGCTTCAGGATCAGATGATGCATTAAAATTATCTCCTCCAAAGATCTTAAGCTTAGAGCAAGCATTAGAATTTATTGATACCGATGAATTACTGGAAATTACACCAGAAAACATCCGTATCCGTAAGAAGATCTTAGATCCAACAATGAGAAAACGTGCAAAATTCTCATAAAATAACAAAATAATTTACGGTTAGTTATAAAATGTCGAAAAAGTGGGGCTAACTTTGTCGAATGGTTTTTCTTCTAATTGTGGCCAAATTGGAATAGGATTTAAAGTATACTAATAGGACACAAGAAGGGAGAAAGAGTATGACAGAGCAGGGAATCAATCATAATCAAGTGGAGGTTTGCGGACGTATCAATTCAGCATTTGAATATAGCCATGAGATTTTCGGAGAAGGATTTTATACAGTCAAACTTTTAGTAAACAGATTAAGTGAAGCAACAGACGAGATACCATTACTTGTATCAGACAGACTGATAGATGTCAGTAAAGATTACACAGGGATGCTTGTAAGGGCATGCGGACAGTTTCGTTCCTTTAATAAGCATGAGGAGAACCGTAATCATCTGATCTTATCCGTATTTGTCAGAGATCTGGAATTCATTGACAACATGGAAGGATACAGACCAAATCAGATCATTTTAGATGGATTTATCTGTAAACAGCCAGTGTATAGGATGACACCGCTTGGAAGAGAGATTTGTGACATCTTGCTTGCGGTGAATCGTTCTTATGGCAAATCTGATTACATACCATGCATTTGCTGGGGAAGGAATGCAAGATTTGCAGGAAATCTTGAAATTGGTTCAAGAATTCAGTTGATCGGAAGAATCCAGAGCAGGGAATACCAGAAAAGGATTTCAGAAAATCAGCTGATCAAACGGGTAGCATATGAAGTGTCTGTAAATAAACTGGAGTTTCATGAAAAGGATAAAGAATAAGTTGTATTTATAGTATCAGAAATGATATAATATCCTAAACCAAATATATTACTACAAAAGGAAGATTCTTTGAGGTGAAAAGATGGAAGGACGAGTGGAAGTATACTGTGGCCAGGGCAGAGGAAAGACATCCTGTGCGATTGGTCAGTGTGTGAAAGCAGCCGGGCAGGAAAAGCAGATCATCATGGTTCAGTTCCTTAAAGGGAAAGAAACAGAAGAATTAAGCTTTTTCAAACGTTTAGAACCAGAAGTACAGTTGTTTCGTTTTGAAAAATATGAAAGATCATACGAAGAGCTAAGCGATGAAGAGAAGAAAGAACAGGATCATTTTATTTATAACGGTTTAAAATACGCACATAAAGTCATAGACACAAGACAGTGTGACGTTGTCGTTTTAGATGAGGTGCTGGGACTTTTGGATCTTGGACTTTTAAAGACCGAAGAACTAGTGGAGATGTTAGAAAACCGAAGTGACGATCAGCTGATCATCATGACGGGAAGACAGATTCCAGATGAATTGATACCATATACAGATGCGGTATACTGCATCAGTACGGTCAAAGAATCTCAATGTTGATGCTACACAGGATGATAGGAGGAAAGAAAAATGTCAATTTTTACAGGTGCAGGTGTTGCATTAGTAACACCATTTAAAGAAGATTTATCGGTGGATTATGATCAGTTAGAGAAATTTATTGATTTTCAGATCGATAATGGAACAGACAGTATCATTATCTGTGGAACTTCAGGAGAAGCTTCTACAATGTCTCATGATGAGCAGATCGAGGTAGTCAGCGCATGCGTTTCTCATGTCAATGGAAGAATCCCAGTTATCGCAGGAGCAGGAGCTAACTGTACAGATGAAGCACTGAATCTTGCCAAGAGATCAGAGAAAGCAGGAGCGGACGGACTGTTAGTTGTAACACCATATTATAACAAAGCAACACAGAAAGGTCTGGAAGAATATTATACAACAGTTGGTAATTCTGTAGACATTCCAATCATCATGTACAATGTACCAGGAAGAACAGGAACAAACATCCAGCCAGCAACAGCAGTGAAGATTGCCAAGAGTGTTGATAACATCGTAGCGATCAAAGAAGCAAGCGGAGATATCGGACAGGTGGCAACACTTGCAGCATTAGCAGATGGATGTTTAGATATCTATTCAGGAAATGACGATCAGGTAGTACCTCTTCTTGCATTAGGTGGAAAGGGTGTTATCTCTGTATTATCTAACGTAGCACCAATGGAAACTCATGACATGGTTATGAAGTTTTTAGATGGGGATGTTAAAGGAAGTTTAGACATCCAGTTAAAATACATGGATGTGATCCATAACTTATTTAGTGAAGTAAATCCAATCCCTGCAAAACGTGCAGTTTCAGAGATGGGATATTGCAGAAATATCGTAAGACGTCCATTGACAGAGATGGAAGAAGATCACGCACAGGTATTAATTAACGCAATGAAAGAAGCAGGAATTCTTTAAGGAGTTACAAAAGATGGTTAAGATTATGATGCATGGCTGCAATGGAGTCATGGGACAGGTGATCAGTAAGATCATAGAAGAGACAGAAGGAGCCGTTATGGCATGTGGTGTAGATCGTGTGGATGACGGACACAATGATTATCCAGTATTTACAGATATTAACGCATGTGATGTGGAAGTTGATGCGATCATTGATTTTTCAGCCGCACCAGCAGTTGATGGATTATTAGATTTTGCAGTTGAGCGACAGATTCCAGTTGTATTATGTACAACAGGATTAAGTGATGAACAGTTAGAGAAAGTTCATGAAGCAAGCAAAAAGACAGCAGTTCTTCGTTCAGCAAATATGTCATTAGGAGTGAATACATTATTTAAAGTATTAAAATCCATGACAAAATTATTAGCAGATGCAGGATTTGATATTGATATCGTAGAGAAGCATCACAGAAGAAAATTAGACGCACCATCTGGAACAGCAATCGCACTTGCAGAAGCTGTGAATGAGCCATTAAACAACGAATATGAGTTTGTTTATGACAGAAGTCAGAGACGAGAACAGCGTCCAAAGAAAGAGATCGGAATCTCAGCAGTCAGAGGTGGAACAATTGTTGGAGAACATGAGATCATCTTTGCAGGACAGGATGAAGTCATCGAATTAAAACATACAGCATATTCAAGAGCTATCTTTGGAAAGGGAGCAGTCAGTGCAGCCCTTTACTTAGCAGGAAAAGAAGCTGGTATGTATGATATGAGTGATGTCATTGGATAAGAGATAAGAGTTTAAAGACAATAGATACATTCGCCATTAAGACAGTGTGTTTATTGTCTTTCTTTATGGCAGGAGAGATAACATGAGTAAGATAAAGATTGCATTTTTTGATATTGACGGGACATTGATCGATCCAGAGAAGAAAAGAATAACAGACAATACCAAAAAAGCATTATTAAAGCTTAAGGAAAATGGAGTTAAGATCTGTATTGCAACAGGAAGACCGCCAGAAAAAGTTCCAGATTTCAAAAGTGAAGGAATAGATTTTGATGCATTTTTGACGTTTAATGGTTCTTATAGTTTTAATGAAACCGAAACGATCTTTGAAAATCCGCTAGATAAAGAAGATGTAAAACAGATCATCCAAAATGGAGAAGAAATGGGACATCTTGTGGTATTAGCGACAAAGGACAGGACAGAAGCAAATGGATTAGAAGAAGACCTCGTTGAATATTTTTCCATTGCAAATCAGAGGATCAAGCTTGCAACAGATTTTGAGGAGCTTTCAAAAGATGAAGTATTTCAGATCATGATGGCAGGCGGTAAGGATGAATATAAAGCGATGCTTAAAGATACAAAAAGAGCAGCAGTGGCAGTATGGTGGCCGAAAGCTGTCGATATCATTCCGTCAGATGGAGGAAAAGGCGTTGCAGTTGAAAAGGTTTTAGAGTACTACCATTTGAGCAAAGAGGAGGCAATGGCATTTGGAGATGGTAACAATGATCTTGAAATGCTAAAGACCGTTGGACTTGCAGTGGCAATGGAAAATGCATCCAAAGAGTTAAAAGAAGCAGCTGATGTAATCTGCGGGCATGTATCAGAGGATGGAATTTATACATATTGTAAAGAAAATAATTATTTTGAATAAAAAAAGAATGGTTTCAGATACCTTGTGTAAGAAACCATTCTTTTTTATAGGAAAATTTGATGTTAAACAATATTAGGAATGAACTTTTTCCGCTTTTGGATATATTTTTTTCATTTTCTGGTCATTATAATGAGTATCAAGAAATCTTTCGAAACCATTGGAAGCAGGAACCTGTTTGTCTCTCTGATCATAACGGATCAAGGCAGATAAAGACATCAGCATATTAAGTGTCATAAAAACAACGACAAACCATGTAAAAACAGTTCCAAAAGCGATTGGAAGTTTTTCAATCAGTCCGGATAGTAATGGATAGATCTTTTTAAACCAGGCAACCGTTGCAATTCCCCAGAAGAAACAATAAAGAAGATTGATTCTTCCATTCAGATTAAAAGGCATCTTACTGTAATCCCAGAACACCTTTCCGAAGACAATTTCACTTAGAACACTGCACAAATATTCATAAGCACCTCCAAGAAATGTTCCCATCAAAAATAAAAAGCTCTCAGAACAATCTTTATAACGATATAAAAGTAAAGTAACTCCAGCAAAAGCAAATCCCCAGACAATACTGAACGGACCCCATACAAGGCTGCTGCGGCTCATCCAGACACCCATCTTTAAACGGCAAAAGATCGTTTCAATGATATCACCAAGCAAGGAACCTATAAAAAACAATAAAAAGACTTTATAAAAACCACAGCCCTGAGCAAAGACGCCTGTTTTTGGAATTGTTGGAAGTTTTAATTTGCGCTGTGGATAAGCACGTTCGACACGGTGTTCCACGTAAGAAGTTATCAACTTATTTAACTTCATGCTGATCTTTGTAAGATATGCATCTGCAGATTCCCAACGCCGTTTATCGATATTTTTCCCAAAAACAACGATTGCCGTGGCTAGTATATCAATGATCAATATTGTAAGCAGAGTAAAGATAATAACGTGGCGTATCAAGGCAGGAATCATTTTGTATATAGTAAAAATGAAAGGATTTGCAAATCTGACACCAAGATATCCAAGAATTCCCCAGAAGATTGAATGAGAAACACAAATATAACCATCCAGATTCCATTTATTTTTAGAATAATCCCACCAACGTTCATGATAAAAATGTTCAATGAAATGTCCTCCAAACCACTCAATGACAGTGGCATCGATCATGGCAACAAGAAAAATCCAAAGGCCAGTCATCTCATGGGTATTGATCGTGATGATCACAGCACCGATACCGTAAGAAATACAAAGTGGGGAATTAATAAATCCACGGTTTACAAAACGCTTCTGATTAAATGCTGCCTGTATTACTTCCAGAATCCATCCAGTAAAAGAATAGAGGAAGAAAAGAAAGCATAATTCAAATAATGTTTTTATCATATGTAAAGCTCCTTTTTTGTTAATAATGTATTCAGTATATAAAAAATGAAAAAAAAATACAAGAAAGAAAAGCATTGTTTCACAAACTGCACAAAAGCATCTGATAAATTCTTCACAAAATTTCTGAACAAATGTAAAAGTATATATGAAAAAATAGTTCACTTTGACATAATTTCAGAGAATATGTATTGAAAAGCAAACAAAGATTGACTAGAATAAAGGCATAAAGATTGATACAACTTAGAAAGCAGCAAATGAGAAAGGAGTATCGTCCAATGAAGAAGATTGTAGATGATTGGAGACTGATCTATAAGGTTTGCAGCCTGTATTATGAAGATGATATGAGGCAACAGGAAATCAGCGACTATCTTGGAATATCCAGAGCGACAATCTCAAGAATGCTTCAGAAGGGAAAAGAAAGCGGAATTGTACGCGTGGAAGTGGTCAATCCGATTCAGTTCACTTATGGAAAACTTGAAAAAACACTGGAAAGAAAATATGGTCTGAAAGATGTGATCGTTGTTGAGAATAGTTCTCTTGATACCAGACAGGAATCTCTGAATAAGATGTATGAAAAGGCAGCACTTTATTTGTCACAGTTTTTCCGTGATGGAGATTATATTGGGGTATCTATGGGATTTACTTTACATAATGTAGCGAGAACTCGAAGATCATTTGCGAAAGATAATCAGTATATGTTTGTACCAATCGTAGGAGGCATCAGTCCAAACAGTATTAATGGAGTAGATGTCCAGAGTAACCAGATTGCAAGAGAATTTGCAGATAAATTTGGTGGAAACTATACACAGTTTCTTGCTCCAGCACAGTTCTCAGATAAGAAGATCAAAGATTATTTCTTAGAGGAAAAGTCAGTGAATTTTATCTTCGATGACTTTGAAAAACTGGATACAGTTGTTATGGGAATTGGAGCAAATGATACAGGAACAGATTCCACACTGATTCATGCCGGATATATTACGGATGAAGAACTTCAAAGTTTCGCAGACAATGGTGTTGTTGGAAATGTGGCTTTGCAATTCTTTGATTCCGAAGGAAAAAGAGATAAATTTCAAGGATTCAACGAAAGAATAGCAGGAATGCCCGCAGAGCAGATTAAGAAGATCAGAAACCGAATTGGTATTGCAGGTGGAGTAGAAAGAGTGAAAGCAGTTAAAGGTGCAATTGCTGGAGGATATATCAATATATTGATCACCAACAATGAATGCGCTGAAAAGTTATTGTAGAACCGCAGAAAAAGAAACTAATCAAGATAAAAAAGATATATTTTTATTAGTTTTCTTTTTTTGAACAAAATATTTGTAAAAATAACACAAAAATGAGAAAAAAAGTAAAAATAAGAACAAAAAAAACAGCGGAAAAACCGCTGCATGGAATCAGTCAAGCAGAGCAAGTGCTGTTTCCTTGGTAGTGAAAAATGAGTTGATCAGATGAAGAGATAAGGCAGAATGAATAATATCTTTCTTATAAATTCCTTCAGCAATACCAATAGAAACACGAGCATGTTTAGACGCTTTAAAAATATCAGCACGAATGATTCTCTTTGTAAGTTCTGTCTCTATAAGTTTTGAATCAGAAGTTAAAAACTGCAAAGAGATATCACCAATGGCACCAGACTTCTTCAGTTGAGTAACTTCGTCAGCAGAAAGAATATCATGTCTTGTTAGAAAAGAGGTTTCAAAAGTTCCAATCCCTGTGACGATGATATCTGAATTCTCAGCAAGATTAAGGGTTGACTGAACTTTTGGGTTCGAACTTAAAGTTTCGTATTCTTCTTTAGAAGAACAGAATGCTGGAAAATGAAGCAAATGGGATTTACCACCTGTCAGATCAGCTAACTGGATGACGTTATAGTTTGGCAATGTATCAAATGAGGCACCGAAACTTCCAGCGAGGGGAACGATCTGAATGTCAGTAAATTTCAAAGGATGGATATGGCGGATAAATCTTGAAATAGCATTTCCCCAGGCTACACCAATGATATCGTTTGGTTTGATCTGTGAAATGAAATAATTCACAGCAGCTATGGAAAGGTAGTCCCTCGATGTGTCAGAGTTGTCGATAACACACGCATATTCAAGCTGGTATTTATCACAGAGTCGTTGCTCAAGCTGAGTATTTCCAAGGATTGGAGACTCAATTTCAATCTTAACGATACCGAGTTCTTCAGCACGGGTAAGAAGTTTTGATACCCATGGTCTTGAAATATTAAGTTTCTTGGCAATTTCTTGTTGAGAGAGTTTGTCTTTGTAATACAAAGTTGCGATCAAAGTGATTCGATCTAACATAGCATCATTGTTTTCTATTTTTTTCATAGGCATAATCCTTTATAAATGTAATTTTAATCATGAAAAGCACAAATGTAACATCTTTTTAACAAAATTATATTGTAAAAATCGCAGAAATTCAAGAAAAAATGAATAAGAAAAAGAAAAAAATAAGAACAAATGTAAAATAATGATATATATGGAACAAAGGATACCAAAGTCCAATGTAGATCAAAGGGCCCGATTAGAAGGATGAGGTGTTCGGAGAGACATTTATATAGAAAGAAAATGAAAAATTATCATAGGTAAACATTAAAAAGGAGGAAAATTTATTTATGACAGTTATTTCAAACATTGCAAATGGCTTTATAGGATTGTTCAATGCAGGTGGGGAGCAGTTTATGAGCTGGGTAACAGGAATCATTCCTTTGGTTATCTGTCTGATGACTGCAGTTAACGCACTGATAGGATTTATTGGAGTAGAAAGAGTAGAAAAGTTTTGCCAGAAGATTACAAAATATACAATTCTTCGTTATACATTGTTACCAATTATGGCTGTTATCTTTTTAACGAACCCAGCAATGTATACATTTGGAAGATTTTTAAAGAAAGAACATAAAGCAGCTTTTTATGATGCGACAGTTTCATTTTGTCATCCAGTCACTGGATTATTTCCACATGCAAATGCAGGAGAGTTATTCGTATACATGGGAATTGCAACAGGTATCCAGAAACTGGGACTATCAATTGGAAATCTTGCAGTAAGATATTTCATCGTAGGTGTGATCGTTATTTTGATCCGTGGTATCCTATGCGAAAAAATTTATGCAGTATTAAGTAAGAAATCTAATTAAGGAAAGGAGAAACCCAATATGTATAAAACAATTACGATTAAAGCCGGAAGTGGTGGATGGGGAGGACCATTAACCATTGTACCTACAGAAAAATGTAATAAGATTTTAAGCGTTACAGGTGGAGGAATCCATCCGGTAGCACAAAAAATTGCAGAAATGACAGGAGGAGAGGCTATTGACGGGTTTAAGGAAACTCTTCCAGATGATGAAGTTTTAGTAGCTGTTGTAGATTGTGGTGGTACAGCCCGCTGCGGAGTTTATCCTAAAAAAGGAATTTTTACAGTAAATATTGAACCAGTAGGAAAAGCTGGACCATTAGCAAAATATATCACACCAGAGATTTATGTATCAGCAGTTACAGAAAATGATATTTTTGAATCTGATTATGCTGGACATATTACACAGAAAGTATCAGAGGAAACAAAACAGACACAAGCAAGCACTGCTCCAGAACCAAAGTCAAAAGCACAGGCAAAAGAAGAAGTTGCAAAAGCAAGTGAAGGAAAGAAAGAAAATATCGTTGTCCGCATTGGTAAAGTAGTCGGACGTGTTGTAAATATCTGTTTTCAGGCAGGTCGTGACACGATAGAGATGGTTGTTGGTACAATCCTTCCATTTATGGCATTTACAGCTACACTGCTTGGTATCATTTCAGCCAGTGGACTTGGAAATGTCATTGCAAAAACAATTTCACCAATCTGTTCTACATTGCCAGGAATGGTAGCGATCGCGTTTATCTGTGGTATTCCAATCCTTTCTCCAGTCCTTGGACCAGGAGCTGTTATCGCACAGGTAGTCGGAACATTGCTGGGATCACAGTTTGCACTTGGAAATATTCCTCCACAGTATGCACTTCCAGCTTTGTTTGCAATCGATGCACAGGCAGGATGTGACTTTATTCCGGTTGGATTATCCCTTGGAGAAGCAGATTCAGAAACCATTGAATATGGTGTTCCAGCCGTATTGTTTGAACGACTGATCACAGGACCATTAGCGGTACTGATCGCGTTCGCATTTAGTATTGGAATGTATTAATAAACATAGATTTCACAGGAGGTAGAAATATGAAATATCAGTCTAAAATCGTTGGACTTGGACCAGATGCGTTAGCGTTTCTGGAAGATGAAGATATGAACTTTATCATCATTTTTAACGAAGATGCACCACCAGAACTTGCAGAATTATCGGTACTTCATACAAAAGCTGAATTGAAAGAAGATCCAGCTGTTGGAGATACATTAAAGATTGGAAATAAAGAATTCAAAGTCAGTGCTGTCGGATGGGAGGCACCTCATACATGGGCAGAACTTGGACATTGCACATTAGATTTCAAGGGAGGATCAGAGGCAGAACGTCCGGGATGTATCTCTCTTGAAGGAAACAAGCTGACAGCAGAAGATTTAGCCGTTGGCGGTGTCATTGAATTATATTAATTTAGCACTTATTAATTTTTATATATAAGATAAGGAGAATGTGATTATGTTAAACATGGATCAAAAATTAATCAAAAGACAGGAAGAAGGAAAAATCATCAAAACTGGTATCGTAGGTGCCGGACAGATGGGACGAGGAATGG